>Ga0233425_10000887_pt1 | contig 72089 bp, 67 predicted proteins | sample Watercolumn_Towu_2_FD_181712 | JGI IMG/M metagenome (GOLD analysis project Ga0233425, IMG submission 181712) | Freshwater microbial communities from Lake Towuti, South Sulawesi, Indonesia - Watercolumn_Towuti2014_140_MG | ecosystem: Environmental > Aquatic > Freshwater > Lake | place... | reverse complement strand
AGGCAGGACAACTACTGGACGAGTTTTTTTTCTCGGCACGACTTTGTGCCGAGAAAAGACATCGTTGCCCTCGGGGACTATCGCCCGAGGGCAAATAATAGGTCCTGTTTTTGTCCCGGTATTGAAGACCCTCGCCATAATCTGCTTGGATCTTCCATGCAAGGAGGTTATCGTAATGAAGTTCGCTCACTAGTCCTGCACAAAGCAGGAATTCGTTCGCTGTCCATGTCAAGTCAGCCGCAGGCGGACGGGCGGTTCCAAATATTATTTTCATTCTTCGTAGTGCCTGCATAGGGCGGGCACGAGGAGTTAATTTAATTTCTTCTGATAACGCTATTTCCAACTCACCCATTTTGTAAGACGAATATTTTTCTTGTGTAGGCTTGTGGAGGAACAGAATGAGTGCGTGGCATTTAGGTATGGATATCGGCTCGGTCAGCGCCAATACGGTGATCCTGAATGAGCAGGGCGAGATCATCAAGGAGGATTATCGGCGGACCAGGGGCCAGCCGTTGGAAACGGCCCTGGCGGTTTTGACCGAGTTTTTAAAAGAAGTTCCCGAAGGCCGCCTCGGTTCCCTGGCCTTGACCGGCACAGCCGGGAAAAAGGTCGCCGAATTACTGCAGGTGCCTTTTGTCAACGAGATCATCGCCCAGGCCCGGGCCGTGGACCGCTTTCATCCCGAGGTGCGGACGATTATCGAAATGGGCGGAGAAGACTCCAAGCTGATCCTGCTCACCCCTGAAGAAGGCGGGAGATTGGTTATTGAAGATTTTGCCATGAACACCTTGTGTGCCGCCGGCACCGGTTCTTTCCTGGATCAACAGGCCCATCGGCTGGGCTTGACCATTGAAGAATTCAGCCAATTGGCCTTACAATCCAAAACACCGCCGCGGATTGCCGGACGGTGCACGGTCTTTGCCAAGACGGACATGATCCATCTCCAGCAGGAGGCCACGCCGGATTACGACATCATCGCCGGACTGTGCTTTGCCGTGGCCCGAAATTTAAAAAGCAATATCGCCAAGGGAAAAAACATCCTCAAGCCCGTTTCCTTTCAAGGAGGCGTAGCCGCCAATCAAGGGGTTCGCCGCGCCTTCTCCGAAGTCCTGGAACTCAGAGAGGGAGAACTGGTCATCCCCGAGCATTTCTTTTCCATGGGGGCCATCGGCGCTTCTTTAATCGTTCAGGACGACCCGGCCGCAGAGAAGGCCTTTGCCGGGTTGGAGCCCTTATGGGCCTATGTCCAAACTCAGGAGATCGAGGCCAAGCGGCTGGCGCCCTTATCTCTGCGGGAGGATTATATTCAACCCTTCAGCGGCGGCCCGGTCGAAGATCAAAAGCCGGGAGAAAAGATCGAGGCCTACCTGGGCATTGATGTGGGCTCCATCAGCACCAATGTAGTGGTCATCGACCGGAACATGCAGGTCCTTTCCAAACAATATCTGATGACCGCCGGACGGCCTCTGGAGGCCATCCGCCAGGGGCTGGCCGCGGCCGGGAAAGAGGTGGGAGACAGGGTGATCATCAAAGGGGCCGGGACCACCGGATCCGGGCGTTATTTGACCGGTGATTTTATCGGGGCAGATATCGTCCGCAATGAGATCACCGCCCAGGCCACGGCGGCCGCGGCCATCGATCCCCAGGTGGATACCATCTTTGAAATCGGGGGGCAGGATTCCAAATTTATCAGTTTGGAAAACGGGGCCATTGTTGATTTTATGATGAACAAGGTTTGTGCAGCGGGGACCGGTTCGTTTTTGGAGGAACAGGCCGAGAAATTAGGCATCTCCATCCGCGGGGAATTCGGCTCCCTGGCCTTGTGCTCGGAGAGCCCCTGCCGTCTGGGAGAGCGCTGCACGGTCTTTATGGAGTCCGATCTGGTTCATCATCAGCAGCAGGGCCTTGATCAGAAGGATCTGGTGGCGGGCTTAAGTTATTCCATTGTGGAAAACTATCTGAATAAGGTGGTGGAAGACCGCCGGATCGGCCAACGCATTTTCTACCAGGGGGCCACGGCTTCGAACAAAGGGATTGTGGCCGCCTTTGAGAAGATCGTCGGGAAACCGATCACCGTTCCGGAACATAACGACGTGACCGGGGCCATCGGTGTGGCCATCCTGGCCCTGCGGGAAAAGACCTGGGAGGCCAGCCGCTTCAAGGGTTTTGATCTGGCCCAGACCCAGTACCAAATCTCTTCCTTTGAATGCAAGAGCTGTCCCAATCAGTGCGAGGTCAAGAAGGTGACCATCGAAGGAGAGAAGCCGCTTTTTTACGGCAGCCGATGTGACAAGTATGACCTGGATACCAAGAAAACGGTCTCTCAGACCATGCCGGACCTCTTCGCCGAGCGGGAGGCCTTGATGGTGGGCCGTCCCGAAGACCTGAATCCGGGCGGGAAAAAAGGAAAGATCGGCATCCCTCGGGTGATGTTTTTCCGGGAACTTCTAACATTCTTCCGCACCTTTTTTGCCGATCTGGGGTTCGAGGTGGTCATCTCCAATCCCACCAATAAGGCCATCATTCACCAGGGTGTGGAATCCATCTCGGCGGAGACCTGCCTGCCCATCAAGGTGGCCAATGGCCATATCCTCGATTTGATCCAGCAGGGTGTGGACCGGATCTTTTTGCCGAGCATCGTCGATCTGAAATCCAACAATCCGGATTATCAGCAGGGTCTGGTCTGCCCCTATGCCCAGACCCTGGCCTATACGGTCCATTCCTCTTTCAACTTCAAGGAAAAGGGGATTGAGGTCATACAGCCGGTTCTTTATTTCGGACGGGGAGAAAAGGCCCTGAAAAGGGGCTTGATGACCTTGGGCAGGTCCTTAAGCATCAATCCCTTTTTGATTCCTCGGGCCATGAAAAAGGGGATGGAGGCCCAGGAGGGATTTTATCAAAGGCTTCTGCAGCGGGGAGAAGAGGCCCTGGCTTCACTGGGACCGGATGACATCGCCATGATGGTCGTCAGCCGCCCCTATAACGGGTTTGATCCGGGAATCAATTTAAATATCCCCAAAAAACTGCGCGACCTGGGGATACTGGCCATCCCGATGGATTTTTTCCCGCTGGATCGGGGCAGCGAAACGGAGGAGCCTAAACACCATTACTGGCGCTTCGGGCAAAAAATCTTGGGCGCGGCGGAGATTCTGCGCAAAAATCCCCAGCTCTACGGGATCTATATTACCAATTTCAGCTGCGGGCCCGACTCCTTTATCCTCCATTTTTTCCGGGATGTTTTAAAAGGCAAGCCCTATCTGGAAATCGAGATCGATGAGCACAGCGCCGATGCCGGGGTGGTCACCCGTCTGGAGGCCTTCTTAGACAGTCTCAAAAACAGCCGGACCGCACAACTGCCCCAATTAAAGAAGCGGACGGCCTCCCGTATCCTGACGGGCAATCATCGCAAGATCTTTATCCCGCCCATGACCGACCACACCCTGGCCGTGGCGGCGGCTTTCAAAGCCTGTAACATCGAAGCCGAGGTCCTGCCGGATTCGGATCAGGAAACCCTGATCTGGGGCCGGAAGCTTACTTCCGGCAAGGAATGTTATCCCTGTATCCTGACCACCGGGGACATGGCCAAGCTGGTCCAGCGGAAGAATTTCGATCCGAATCATTCGGCCTTTTTTATGCCTTCGGGTACCGGCCCCTGCCGTTTCGGTCAGTATCACCGTTTTCACCGCCTGGTCCTGGATGAACTGGGATTTCCGCAAGTGCCCATTTATGCACCGGATCAGAGCGAGACCCTTTACCGGGAATTGGGCATGGTGGGGGGAAATGATTTTACACGCTTGGCCTGGCAGGGGGTTGTGGCCATCGACTGCCTGGAAAAGAAACTTCGGGAGACCCGACCCTATGAGAAGATCAAAGGGGAAACGGACCGGGTTTACCGGAAAAGCATAAACAAGGTCTCCGAAACCCTGGCCGCCCGCGGAGATCTGGTGGTCGTCCTGGATCAGGCCTGCCGGGAGTTTAACGATATACCTTTAGAGAATCCCGGGTCCAGACCGGTTATCGGCATGGTCGGCGAGATCTATACCCGGGCCAATAAATTTTCCAATGAAAATGTGGTCCTGGAAGTGGAAGCCTTGGGCGGAGAGGCCTGGCTGCCGCCGATCGCCGAATGGATTCTTTATACCAATCACACGGCCCTCTGGCGGGCCATGCGGCTCCGAAAATATTCCAATCTTTTGGAACTGCTTTTGACCCATCGGGTGCAAACCAAGTTGGAGCATGAACTGGAAAGTCCTTTTAAAGGGCATCTGCGCAATTTCGGAGAGCCGTCCATTCGAACCACTTTAAAAAATGCCCATCCCTATCTGCATCCCTCTTTCGAGGGAGAGGCCATCCTCAGCCTGGGAAAGGCCAAGGACTATTGGCAGAAAGGGGCTTGCGGCATCATCAACATTATGCCCTTTACCTGCATGCCCGGCACTATCGTCAATTCATTATTAAAGCGCTTCCGGGAGGACCACCAGAATATCCCCTTTCTGAATCTCTCCTACGACGGTCAGGAACAGACCAACACCCGGACCCGTCTGGAAGCCTTTATGTATCAGGTGCAGCAGGTTCAGGCTACCAAAGAAAGAAGAAAAAATTTATGACCCAAGTTAAGAAACTGTTGATCAACGCCGTGGATCCGGAGGAATACCGAATCGCCCTGATCGAGGACGGCATTTTAGAAGAATTTTACATTGAAACCACGGCCAAAGAGCAGATCCGCGGCAATATTTACAAAGGGGTGGTGGCTCATGTCGAGCCCGCTCTTCAAGCCACCTTTATCGATTACGGAGGGGAAAAAAACGGGTTTCTTCAGGCCGATGAAATTCACCCGGAGTATCACAGCGAAGAGTCGCCGGTTCAGGAAGAATCTCAAAAACCGCGACGCCTGCCTATCCAGAAACTGATCCACCGAGGTCAGGAGGTTCTCGTCCAGGTCACCAAAGAGGAGACCGGGAATAAGGGGGTAGCGCTAACCACCTATATCTCCTTGCCGGGGCGCTACCTGGTTCTGACCCCCGGACAACCAGGAATCGGGATCTCCCGGAAGATTGAAGACGAGACCGAGCGGGAGCGTTTAAAGACTATTCTTAGCCAGGCCAAGATTCCGCAAGAAATCGGCGTAATTCTCCGCACCGCCGGTATGGGCAAAAAAAAGCAGGAGTTGATCAAAAATCTGGAATCCCTTTTGCGGCTCTGGGATGAAGTCAAGGTTCGGGCCATGGAGCAGCCGGCTCCTTCTCTGGTTTACAAAGAAATGGACCTGGCCATCCGGACTATCCGCGATCTTTTTACCTCCGATATCCAGGAGATTTTGATCGATAACAAAGATATCTATAAACAGGTCCGCGATTTTCTGGGGATCATCGCCCCCCGGCAGCGCAATCAGGTTAAGCTCTACAAAGAGACCCGTCCTATCTTTTCCAAACATCAGGTGGAGAGTCAGATCGAAACCATTTTCCAGAACCGGGTCAAGTTGAAATCCGGCGGGCATATCGTTATTGACGCTACCGAGGCCCTGGTAGCTGTGGACGTCAATTCCGGGCGGTCGGTCAAAGAACGTCAGATTGAAGAAACGGCCTTCAAAACCAATCTGGAGGCCGCTGAGGAGATCGCCAGGCAGCTGCGTTTGCGGGATTTGGGCGGCTTAATCGTAATCGATTTTATCGATATGAAGGAAAACAAGCATGAAAACGAGGTCGTCAAGGTTTTGAAGAATCACCTGAAACGGGATAAGGCCCGGACCACTGTTTCCAAAATCTCCAAATTCGGACTCCTGGAGCTTTCCCGTCAGCGCATCCGGCCGCCTATTCAATACGGCACCTATTACACCTGCCCGACCTGCCAGGGCAAAGGACTGGTGCGCTCCATCGAAACCCTGGCCCTCATGTATCTGCGAAAGATCTGGCTGGGGATTTCCAAGGGGACCGTGGCCACGGTCAACGGAGTGCTTCCCCTGGAGGTGGCTAATTATCTCTTGAATCGGAAGCGGGAGGAATTAGCCCGATTAGAAGAGCGCCACAAGGTATCCATTTATCTGGAGGGTCAGCCTCATCTCCAGGCTGAAGAAGGAAAACTGGAGTTTTTCAAGAAAGAGAAGAAAGAACCGAAGAGCGACGAGGCCAGAGGCCCGAGGGAAGAGGGTGCCGGAAAGAGGCGAGAGAAAAAGCAGAGGGAAAGCAGGGAAGGACAAAACAACCTCCGTCAAGAACGAGAAGAGATACCAGTAGAACAGAGCGATATCCCCGAAGATCAAGACGAATTGCCTGAAGAACAAGACTGGGGGCCGATAGAGGAAGAGATTAGTGATGAGGCCCGAGGCGAGAGGGAAGCGGGAGAAGGGGCGAGTCACGAGACGGAAGGCGAAAGTCCCGCAGCCGAAGAATCGAAAGGAAACGAGGCGGCTCAAGACGGACTCCAAGAAGGCCGAGGTGCGAAAGAAGAGGAAGGGATGAGTGACGAGGCAGGAGGCATAACGGGAGAGGGAGAAGACAAGAGGCCCAAGGCGTGGGGGCAATAAAGAACTGTCAAGATTTGATGGTTTGGCAGAAAAGTATGAATTTGGTGGAAACCATATTGAGTAAAATGTTGTCAACATTGATCGCAAAACTCCGATAAAGGTTTTTCTCATGCCACATCCTTCACGACCTAGACCTCATGTCTCAAGCCTCACGCCTCAGCCCTCGCGCCTGACCCCTATCATCGATATCCATACCCACATTTTTCCTTCGGAAATTTGCCAAAATCGAGAGCTCTATTTTCGCGGAGAGCCGGCTTTCGAGCTGCTCTATAAGGATCAAAAAAAATCTCCTCTTGTCAGTGCCGAAGGCCTGATCGAGGCCATGGACCGCCAGGGGATTCAAGGCTCGGTCACTTTCGGTTTTCCCTGGAAGCAGGCCGAATTAATCCGCCGCTCGAATGATTATATTCTGGAGGCCATGAGCCGGTATCCGGACCGCCTCTTTGGATTTGCCTGTCTGAATCCGGAACTGCCCGACGCCGTGGAAGAGGGGCAGCGCTGTCTGGACGCCGGGTTGAAGGGACTGGGGGAGATCGCTTTATATCTAGACGCTTCTTCCCGAATATGGTTCGAAGCCTTGAAGCCCTTGGCGGAATTAGCCGAAAAGCGGCAGGTGCCGCTACTGCTCCACACCAACGAACCTGTAGGTCACTCTTATCCGGGGAAAGCCGATCTCTTCTTTCGAGACCTTTACGAGTTGATTAAATCTTTCCCTGCGGTCCTTTTTATCCTGGCCCACTGGGGCGGCGGGTTATGGTGGTATGAGCTCCTCAAGCGGGAAGTGCGGGAGGTTTTGCAAAATACCTATTTTGATACGGCGGCATCGCCCTTTCTCTACCGTCCGGAGGTGTACCGGTATGCCGTCCAGATCATCGGTGCGGAAAGAATTCTTTATGGGAGCGATTATCCTCTCCTGGGATTGGATCGTTATCGTCAGGAAATGAATCAGGCAGGATTATCTGCAAAGGAACAGGGCGCGATTTTAGGGGGAAACAGCCACCGAATCCTGGGATGGCCGGCTTTTTAACCTAAATTCATACCCTTTCCAACCGTTGGAGTATCATATTCCAAATATCTTTTAAGTCCGATTGAATGGCCCATTGGGCGATATATTCTTTGTCTAGAGATTCCTCACTAATCTTGATAATTCCGGTTATATCCCTCAAATGTTTCTCGGACCCGCCCAATTTATAGTATTCCATCTTTTTGATAATCACATCTTCCGGAGAAGCAAAGACTGCGGAATAAGTGCCGGGGTATATTTCCCTGGTTCGTTCAAAACGGCTTTGGTCGAAGGGGGTATCCTGTTTAATAATGATATCGATTTTCAAACCGGAGGCGGGGTGAATTATATTGAACTGTCCAATCCGGTAAATCGCCTCTTTAATCATTTCTTCGTCGATATAATAATCCTCTTTTGGGAAGGCGGCCAGTAATCCCGGGATATGAGAAAGCCCAATGTCCGCTACGATATCGATATCGTTGGTCAGTCTCGGTTCTCCGTAAGCCATGGAGGCCACCGAACCGGTTACCAGATAGGAGATGGATAGGTTTTCAAAAACACCGATAACTTTTTGCAATAATTCAAACAAGTCCATGTGAAAGCCTTTTAGCCACTTCTTGTGAAATTTGCCGATCATCCCATTCGGGATGGATGCTTTTTAGATGGGCTGTCAACATTGTTCTGGCCGAAGTCCATATTTTAAATCCTATGGCAAGCCGTTCAGCCGGAGACTTTTCCCGCAGGATTTGAGCCATAAGATCATCGATAACCTCGATACGGCTTGGTTCCATTCTCCGCTTCATTTTTTCTTCGTTCATGCCAGGTCCTCTTATTCCACCCTCTGCCCGATGCTGTGGGAGTTGAACCCATTTAAAAATAGTCAAGCGGCAAAATCCCCCTTAGAAATCTATTAGGGCCGATTTCTCTTCTTCTATAAACCGTTCCAATTCTTCTTCTGCCATCAACGGGTTGGCCCGTTTCCGGTCAATTTTCTTATTAAGACGGGCGGCGGCTTCATTGAGCTCTTCAAAACAAATATAAAGATCGGGGTCCCGCTCTTCGGTGCGCAGCCATTGGATAAAAGGGACCAGGAGGCTGAAATAACCCCAGACGGGAATACCGAAAGAGGGCCAGATTTCTTTTTGGGGGAGGAGGCCTCTTTGGACCAAAGACCCCAGCCGATCAAAGAAATGCAGGATCTCCCGTGAACAGCTTTGCACGTCTTTCATATTGGTTCGATCCGTGGTGATCAAACGCCTGCGCCAGGTGCGCATCTCGGAAGACTGATAATACAGTTCCAGATGTGCCAATTCCAGAGTTGCCATGGTCCGCTTCATTTTTTTTAAACGTCTCAAGACCACCCAGAGCATAAGGAAGAGGACCAGAAAACCCAGAAATAATCCGGCTTCCGGAAGCATTATCGAATCCAAAATCAATCCTATTTGATGCATAGGCTAATCCTCTTAAAAGGGAAATAGAAAAACCGTCGTTCGTATTTCGTATTTTGTATATCGTTAAAAACTTGATTTAAGGGGACGAGATACGAAGGTCGAAATACGATATGCGAATATAGTACATCTTCTCTCGGCCTTCGTCAAAAAGAAAAATAATCTCCATGTTTACTCTTGAAGAAAGGGACGGCTTGAGATACCATTGTCAATTACTATAATAGCTGATGCCGAAAAGCTTAATATGTCCAAAACAAAATCCCCCTCCATCCCCCTTTTCCCAAGGGGGAAGTCTTAGCTCCTCCCTTTGTTAAAGGGAGGTTGGGAGGGATTTGTTTTTTTTCTGTGAGTGAACCTGATTGGCTGACAGGAAAAGGTGAGATACTTTATGAACTATATCTTTGCCGGTGCCGATACCGTTCAAATAGCCGAGAAGGCCGGTCTGCCCCTCCATCTCTTTGATGCCAAGCGGATCGTTCAGAATGTTCGGGCCTTTCAGCAGGTCTTCATCGACCTGGATCTTAAAGGAGAGGTCTGTTTTGCCTCAAAGGCCTGCGGATTCAAAGAGATTTTGACCGTTGTGGCTAAAACCGGAGCCGGTGCAGATGTGGCCTCGGAATATGAGATGAAGACGGCCCTGGAGGCCGGGCTGAGACCGGATAAGATGGTCATCCATGGCAATGCCAAGAATAATGACTATCTTAAGCAGGCTGTTCATCTGGAGGCCTTGATCGTTGCCAATGATGCGGATGAACTGGAATTGATTGAAGCCGAAGCGAAGAAGCAGAAAACGAGGAGCCGGGTCCTCCTGCGCCTGTCCGGTTTTGATTTGGACCCGGTTACCGCCGCCGGAATTTTTACCGCCGGTCGCTGGTGTAAGTTCGGAGAACCGATTCAAAACGCCGGCCCCCTTTTGCAGACCCTGAAGCATCGGTCCCATCTTGACCTGTTGGGCTTTCATGTGCATATCGGTTCGCAGATCACCGACGTAAAACCCTATCGGCGTGTGGCCGAAAAACTGGTCGCCCTGGCTCAATGCTACCAGGAGATTTTTCAGCGTCCGGTCCAAGTACTCAATTTCGGGGGAGGGTTCCCCATATCCTATGTCAACAAACAAATCTGGACGGATTTAATAACTTCCCTGAAAAAACAAATACGCAGCCAAGGGAAAAGGGTTGCTGCCTGGGATGGGCTGGACGGCGGATTTAAACGGGACCCGCAAACCGGCCATTGGGATCTTTCCCACTGGTCCGGGGAAAAATTTTATGCCGCCGAAGAAAAAGAAAAGATGCTCTTTAAACTCCTGAAGGGAAATATTAATGTTGTGGGGAGAACGGTGTCTTTTTCGAAAGCCCTTCAGCAAATTGGGAATCCCAAACTCATAATTGAACCGGGACGGGCCATTGTGGGCGATGCCGGTATTACCTTGGCCCGGGTGGCAGGTGTGCGAACCGTGGTCCAGGGCGAATCTCTGGTTACTTTGGATCTGGGGATCGTCAACCACGGCACCGGTCTGGTGGAACCCGATCTTTTTCCCTGGATGTTGGCCAACGACTGCCAGCGCCGGGACAATAGACCCTTTAAGGCTTTTGTAGCCGGAAGGCTTTGTTTTTCAGGAGACATGCTTTCCCGGTATCCGGTCTCTTTTCCCAGAAAGCCCCAGCGGGGCGATGTGGCGGTGATCGGGAAGACCGGGGCCTATGCCTCCACCTTTTTTGCATCCAGGGCCAACGGATTTCCGGTTCCGCAATGTATACTTGTTTCGGATAAAGGGAAGGTGGAAAAAATAAAATGAGAACTTTAAAAACATCATATGAATAACGGAGGGAATAAAGATGGGCGAGTTTGAAAACAAACGGATCTTAATTACTGGAGGATCGCGGGGCATCGGTTTGGGGCTGGCCGAGTATTTTGCCGGTCAGGGAGCCCGAGTGGCCATTTGCGGCCGCAAGGAAGCAAACCTGCAAAAAGCCAAGGATAAACTGGGAAATTTACTGGCCCTGCCGGCCAATATCAGCAAGGCCGAAGAGGTGGAAAAGCTTTTCCAGGGTATTCAAGACGAATTCGGCGGACTGGATATCCTGATCAATAACATGGGGATGAATATCTTCACCCCATCCACCGTGGAGTCCGATGTGGCCCTCTGGGAAAAGATCATGGATTCCAATCTTAAATCGGCTTTCATGTGCTGTCGAAAGGCCTTTCCCTTGATGAAGGAAAAAGGTGGGGGCATCATCAATATCAGCTCTATTGCCGCCCATCGGGCCGCGCCGGGAATGGGGATTTACGGCATCGCCAAAGCGGGAATGAATATGCTGACCAAGGTCCTGGCCAAGGAGCTGGCTTCCTATAAAATCAGGGTCAACGCCGTAGCTCCCGGGGTGGTGGAGACTGATTTTTCCAAACCCTTCTGGAGTGACGAATCGATCCTTAAGGAAATTTTGAAAGGTGTTCCCCAGGGCTGCATTGCCAAGATCGACGATGTGGTCCAGATGGTCGCATTCCTGGCCTCGGAGAAATCGGCCTATTTGACCGGAGAGATCATCTCCCTCTGCGGAGGGGCCGAGGCCTAGTTGATTAAGTGGAAAAAATCGCCTCTATTGACATTGGTTCCAATACCTTAAGACTGCTAATCGTCGAAAAATCAAGCCTGGGCATTCGTCCGATTTTCCGGGATCGGGAAATCGTTCGTTTGGGGAGAGGTTTTTCCCCAACCCAGTGTCTTTCATCCCAGGCGATGGATCACGCCCTAACCGTCTTGATCCGTTTCAGAAATAAGACTGTAGAGGAAGGGGTCGGCCGAATCCGGGCCGGAGGAACCGGGGTCTTGCGGACTGCCGAAAACAGAGAGATTTTTGGGGAACGGGTCAAAAAGGAGACCGGCCTGGCCATCGAAATCCTTTCCGGGGAGGAAGAGGCCCTGATCATGGCCAAGGGGGTATTAGCTCAATTTTCCCAAATAAATGGGAGTTCGGTAATTTTTGATTTGGGCGGGGGGAGCACCGAGTTTGTATTCCTGGAAGGGGGGGAATTGACCGAACGGCTGAGTCTTCCGCTGGGCGTGGTCGGGCTGACCGAACAGTTTCTTAAGACCGACCCGCCGAGCGGAAACGATTTGAAATCCTTAAGAAAACATTGCCGTACAATTTTAGAGAAAAATTTGTCTAAAAATGATAAAATTATAAATTTAATCGGGACGGCCGGGACGGTGACCACCCTGGCCGCCATGGTCAAAGGGATAACCGATTACGACCCTGACCTGATTAATGGGACGGTCCTTTTGAAGGAACCCTTAAAACAATTAGCTGAAGACATTCTTGCTCGGCCCTTTGACCAACGGAAGAATCTGCCGGGTCTCGAACCGGGCCGGGCGGATATCATCGGGGCCGGCATACTGGTGGTTCTGGAGATCATGGAGTACTTCTTCCAGGAAACGTTGCTGGTCAGCGATGCCGGGTTGTTGGAGGGATTGATTTTATAATATAACGGTATAAGGTTCAAGGTGTAAGGTTTAAGGATTTTATCAACAAAGTTTAGCGTAGTTCTTGATGAATTCGTAAAGGTCGTCACCCCGGTGAAAACCGGGGTCCAGAATATTAATAACCCTGGATTCCGGCCTTCGCCGGAATGACAGAAAAGTCCTGATTTGGACTTCTCACCTTAAACCTTAGACCTTGTACCTTGAACATTGAACAGATGTGTGATTGAAAGGAGTACCTATGGCTAAAACGGGAAATATTATTCGGGACGGATTGACCTTTGATGATCTCTTGCTGGAACCGGCCTATTCGATGATTATTCCTAAAGAGGTCAGCGTCCAAACTATTCTGACCCAATCCATCCAATTGAAAATCCCGATAGTCAGTGCGGCGATGGATACGGTCACCGAATCCCAGACGGCCATCAGTATGGCCCGTCAAGGGGGAATCGGCATTATTCATAAAAACATGGGAATTAAAGCCCAGGCCACGGAAGTGGAAAAGGTCAAGAAATCGGAAAGCGGGATGATCGTTGATCCGATCACCATGGACCCGGAACAGATGGTCCATGATGTCCTGGCCGTTATGGAACGGTACCACATTTCCGGTGTTCCGATCGTCAAAGGAACTAAATTGGTCGGCATCGTCACCAACCGGGATTTACGCTTTGAAACCAATTTGAACAAAAAGATCTCCGAGGTCATGACCAAAGATAATCTGGTAACGGCCAAGGTAGGGATAACCTTGGAGGCCTCTAAAGCCCTGCTCCATAAGAACCGGATTGAGAAACTTTTGGTAGTGGATCATCAGGGAAATTTGAAAGGCTTGATTACCATCAAGGATATTGAGAAAGTCAAAAAATTTCCCCAGGCCGCCAAAGACGGGTTCGGCCGATTGCGGGTCGGAGCGGCCGTGGGCGTGGGCGCTAATCGCTGGGAACAGATCGAGGCCCTGCAAAAGGCTGAAGTGGATGTCATTATTTTTGATGTGGCCCACGGGCACTCCAAAAATGTGATTGAAGCAGTCAAAGAAACCAAGAAAAAATTTCCCGACCTTCAGGTCATCGCCGGAAATGTCGGTACGGCGGAAGGGACCGAAGCCCTGATCAAGGCCGGGGCGGACGGGATAAAAATCGGTATCGGGCCCGGATCCATTTGTACGACCCGGATCGTCGCCGGAGTGGGTGTGCCTCAGATCACGGCCATCATGGACTGCGCCAGGGTGGCTAAGAAACATAGAATTCCTTTGATCGCCGACGGCGGCATCAAATTCTCCGGAGATATTACCAAGGCCCTGGCCGCCGGGGCCGATTCGGTGATGATCGGCAGTCTGTTCGCAGGAACCGAAGAGAGTCCCGGTGAAACGATCCTCTATCAAGGCAGGACCTATAAGGTCTACCGCGGCATGGGCTCCATCGAAGCCATGAAGCAGGGCAGCAGCGACCGCTACAGTCAGGATGATTATGAGACGGAGACTAAACTGGTTCCCGAGGGGATCGTCGGCCGCGTGCCTTACCGCGGGCCTCTGGCCGATACGATTTACCAACTGGTCGGCGGGTTGAAATCCGGTATGGGATATGCCGGCTGCCGCACCCTCAAAGAACTGAAGACCCAGGCCCGTTTTATCCGCATTACTCCGGCCGGTTTGCGGGAATCTCATGTGCATGATGTCATCATCACTAAAGAGGCGCCGAATTATAGGCTGGAATAAAGGAAAAAACGTTCGGTGTTAGGCGTTCGGCGTTCGTCGAAAAGAGGATGATGCAAGAAGAAATATTTGAATTTGAAAAATTAAGGGTTTATCAGAAAGCCTTAGATTTCACTGATAAGGTCTATAAGATAACACGACTTTTTCCCATAGAAGAAAGATTCTGTTTAATAGATCAATTTCGAAGGGCTGCTGTATCTATCGTCCTCAATATTGCCGAAGGCAGTGGCGGCACGAAAACGGAATTCAGGCATTTTTTGAAGATTGCCAGACGATCGGTCAGGGAATGTGTGGCTGTGATAGAAATTTCTTTTAGGCAAGAATATGTAACCCTTGAAACGAAAAGCACGCTCAGATCTGATTGTGCTGATCTATCAAAAATGATAACCGGTTTACTTAAATCTTTATCGCCGAACGACGAACGCTAAACGCCGAACGTCTTTTGAGGTTCCAATGGACATACATAGTCAAAAAGTGCTTATTCTGGATTTTGGGTCACAGACGACTCAACTCATCGCCCGCCGAGTGCGGGAAGCGAAGGTTTACTGCGAGATCCACCCCTTCAACTGGCCGTTAAAAAAGATCAAAGAGTTTGACCCTAAAGGAATCATCCTCTCGGGCAGTCCGGCCAGTGTCTATGATCCCAAGGCCCCCATCTCCGATCCAAAGATCTTGGAGTTGGGTGTGCCGATCCTGGGGATCTGCTACGGGATGCAGCTGCTCACTCATCAGCTCAAAGGCCGAGTGGGCCGATCGGCTAAAAGAGAATACGGCCGGGTCGAACTGATGTTTGAGGATTATAAAGATCTCTTTTCCGGCTTGGATAAGGGTCTGAAAAAATCCGAACAGATCGTCTGGATGAGCCATGGAGACCGGATCGAACGGCTGCCCAAAGGATTCAGCACCATGGCCCGCAGCCATAACGCCCCGGTGGCGGCCATGGGCAATGTAGAGCGGACGGTCTTCGGGGTCCAATTCCATCCTGAGGTCGTTCATACGCCGGCCGGGCACCGCATCTTGAAAAATTTTCTGTTTAAGGTCTGCCGCCTCAAGCCGCTCTGGACCACCAGTTCCTTTATCAAGCAGACCATCGCCTCCGTTCGGGAAAAAGTGGGAAAAGAAAAAGTTATCTGCGCCCTTTCCGGCGGGGTCGATTCGTCGGTGGTGGCCGTCCTGCTTCATCAGGCCCTGGGAAAACAGTTGACCTGCATCTTCGTCAATAACGGGGTTCTGCGGAGCGGAGAGGCCGAAAAGGTCGTCCGTCTTTTCCGGGGACATTACCGGATTCCTTTGGTCTATGTGGATGCCTCCGAATCATTTCTGAAAAAGTTGAAAGGGGTCATCGACCCGGAACGGAAACGGCGCATCATCGGTCACGAATTCATCCGCATCTTTGAGGCGGAAGCGAGAAAGATCGGACCGGTACGTTTCCTGGCTCAGGGTACCCTCTATCCCGATGTGATCGAGTCGGTTTCCTTTAAAGGCCCTTCGGCTACCATCAAGACCCATCATAATGTGGGCGGGCTGCCGGCCCGAATGAAATTGGCCCTGATCGAACCGCTCCGGGAACTCTTCAAGGATGAAGTGCGCGAAGTGGGCCGAAACCTCGGACTGCCGGAAGAGATCGTCAGCCGCCAGCCTTTTCCCGGACCGGGTCTGGCCATCCGTATTCTGGGCGAGGTGACCGAACCGCGCTTGGCCATCCTGCGACAGGCCGATACTATTGTCTGGGAAGAGATGAGAGGGGCGGACTTATACACTAAGGTCTGGCAGTCTTTTGCCGTCCTGCTGCCGATCAAGACGGTTGGCGTTATGGGCGACGAACGGACCTATGAACATGTTATTGCCCTGCGGATCGTTGACAGTCTTGACGCTATGACAGCCGATTGGAGCAAAATCCCCTATCCGCTCCTGGGCCGGATATCCAACCGGATCATCAATGAGGTCAAAGGGGTCAATCGCGTGGTTTTTGATGTCTCTTCCAAGCCCCCCAGCACGATTGAGTGGGAATGAAACAATCAGGCATGAGGCATGAGGCTTGAGGCCTGAGAGCGGTGGTTAGTATTATGTATTCCGAAAAAAAGTTGAGTTCAAAGCTGAAAGCTCAAAGCTCAAAGGGAAAGCCTTTACTTTCAACCTTGAACCTTGAACCTCGAACCTTGAACCGGTTTTTCTAATGCACCACGCCCCTTTTGTCCATCTTCATCTTCATACCCAGTACAGCCTGCTGGACGGTGAGATCCGCTTAAAAGCCTTGTTCGAAAAGGCCCAGGCTTTTAAGCTGCCGGCCATTACGATGACCGATCACGGCAATCTCTTCGGCACGGTCGAGTTTTATAAACAGGCCCAAAAACACGGACTCAAACCGATCATCGGCTGTGAAATGTACATTGCACCGGGAAGCCGGTTTGACAAAGAATCCCATCCTCACAAGGAAAATGCCTTCCACCTCCTGTTGCTTTGCAAAAATGAAAAGGGCTATCGGAACCTGGTTAAATTAGTGACCAAAGCCTATTTTGAAGGCTTTTATTATAAGCCCCGCATCGACCGGGAACTGCTCCGGGAACATCACAAAGGCCTGATCGCCCTATCGGCCTGTCTGCATGGAGAGATTCCCCACACCCTGCTTAAGGGTGAATCGGAAAGGGCTTTGCGCATCGCCCGGGAACTTTCGGAAATCTTCGATCAGAACCGGTTTTTCCTGGAGCTGCAACGCAACGATATCCCCGAACAGGAGATCGTCAATAAGGGGCTTATGGAGATCCATCGTCAATTGGGCCTGCCGATTGTCGCCACCAATGATTGTCATTATTTAACCCAGGAAGAGTCCCGGGCCCATGATGTCCTTCTCTGCATTCAAACCGGCAAAACCGTGGATGATCCCAACCGGATGCGTTTTTCGACCAATCAACTCTATTTCAAGTCGCCGGAGGAGATGACGGCTCTTTTTGCCGATCTGCCGGAGGCCCTTGCAAATACCCTGCACATCGCCGACCGCTGTAATCTGGAACTGACCTTCGGTCATGCCCATCTTCCCCGTTATCCGCTGCCGTCGGAAGAAACGATGGACGACCGGCTGAAAAAGAATGCCCGCAAGGGACTGGAAGAGCGGCTGGCCTTGAAAGCCCAGGTGGATCTTTCTTTCCCGTCCACGCGGGTGCAGGAGTACCAGGATCGCCTTGAACGGGAAATCGAGGTCATTACCTCGACGGGGTTTGCCGGATATTTTCTGGTGGTGGCCGATTATGTGGGTTATGCCAAGGCCCAGGGAATTCCGGTCGGACCGGGTCGAGGCTCCGGGGCCGGTAGTCTGGTGGCTTACTGTCTGGGGATCACCGACATTGATCCTCTGGACTACGGCCTGATCTTTGAACGGTTTTTAAATGTGGAACGGAAAGAGCTTCCGGATATCGATGTCGATTTCTGCGTCGAACGCCGGGATGAGGTCTTGAAGTATATTGCCGAAAAATACGGCCAGGAGTATGTAGCCCAGATCATCACCTTTGGGAAAATGCAGGCCCGGGCGGTGATCCGCGATGTGGGCCGAGCCTTGAATATGCCTTACGGGGACGTGGATAAAATCGCCAAACTAATCCCGTCGGTCTTGAACATCACTTTAAACGAGGCCTTGGAAGCCGAGCCCCGTTTAAAGGAGTTGAAAGAAAACGATCCGGCGGTCAAGGAATTGTTGACCATTGCCGAGGCCCTGGAAGGCCTGCCCCGTCATGCCTCTACTCATGCCGCCGGTGTGGTCATCTCGCCGCACCAGATCTCCGATTCCGTGCCTCTTTATAAAGGTCCCAAGGGAGAAACCTTGACCCAGTTTGAAATGAAATCGGTCCAGGAAATGGGGATGATCAAGTTTGATCTCTTGGGCCTGAACAACTTAACCATCATCCAATATACGCTGCGGACGATCGAACGGACCCACGGGTTGAAGACAGATCTGGACCGGATTCCGCTTGATGATCCGGCCACCTATCAATTGCTGGCCCGGGGAGATACGACCGGGGTGTTTCAGTTGGAAAGTTCCGGAATGAAGGATCTCTTGATCAAAAGCAGACCCCGAAATTTTGAGGATCTCATCGCCCTCAACGCCCTATACCGGCCGGGCCCTTTAAAAAGCGGGATGGTGGAGGATTATATCAAGCGGAAACACGGCGAAGTGCCGGTGGAGTATCCTCACCCCCATTTGGAGGAGGTCCTCAAGGAAACCCTGGGCATTATCGTTTACCAGGAACAGGTCATGCAGATCGCCGGGCGCTTGGCCGATTACTCTATGGGGGAGGCCGATACCCTGCGCAAGGCTATGGGTAAGAAAATCCCCGAGGTCATGGCCCAGCAACGCAGCCGTTTTCTGGAGGGGACCAAAAAAAATAAGATCGACCAAAAGAAAGCCGAGGCTATTTTTAAAAATATGGAAACCTTCGGCGGCTATGGATTTAATAAATCACATAGTGCCGCCTATGCCCTGATTACCTATCAAACGGCTTATTTGAAGGCCCATTATCCCCTGGATTTTATGGTCGCCCTGATGACCAGCAAAATGGGTAATTCCTCGGAAGTGACCAAATGCATAGCCGAGTGCCGGGAAAAAGGCATGGTGGTCCTGCCCCCGGATGTCAATCTAAGCCAACTGGATTTTACGGTGGTGGAAGACAAAATCCGTTTCGGGTTGGCGGCCGTTAAAAACGTCGGCGCCGGGGCCATTGAGTCCATCCTCGAGGCCCGGAAAAAAGGGGGCGAATTTAAATCGTTGATCGATTTCTGCGAGCGGGTCGATCTGCGCCGGGTCAACCGCCGGGTGGTGGAAAGCCTGATTAAATGCGGGGCCTTTGATTCCTTAGGTGTGGCCAGGGCCAGGTTGATGGCCTTTTTGCCTGAGGCCTTGGAGATCGGTCAACAACGGCAGAAAGACGAAACGGAAAATCAGTTCAGCCTTTTTGCCATGCCCGGCCAAACAGGATTTTCCCGACCGGAGATCGAACCGCCGATAGTTGAAGAATGGCGGGAAAGTCAAAAATTATCTTATGAGAAGGAAATCTTGGGATTTTATATCACCGGTCACCCCTTGACCCGCTATACGGAAACTCTGTCGGACCTGAAGGTGGTCGAAATTCAATCCTTGTCCGAACTGGAAGATAAAGAAAATGTGCGTTTGGTCGGCATGACGGCGGCCTTGAAAGAGATCAATAATAAAAAAGGAGAACGGATGGCCTTTGCCACGATGGAAGATCTGTCCGGTTCCTGCGAAGTGATTTTATTCTCGGATATTTATCGAAAAGCCTCTGCAGCCTTAAAGGAAGAAGGGCCCCTATGGATTTCCGGCTTTACGACCAAGGACGAAAAAGGGGTCAAGGTGATTGCCAATGACGTCCTGCCGCTGACCGAGGCCGAAGAGAAAATGGCCCAGCAGGCCAACGTTAAGATTCAAGTGGACGGCCTGACTCGTGACGACATTTTGGAACTGCGCATATTTTTAGAGGACCACCGAGGAAGCTGCCCGGTGCAGATCTGGGCCTGTCTTCCCGATAATTGTCAGGTCCTTTTAAATCTACCGGAAACTGAAAAAATCCGCCCCTCTTTGCAGTTGCGCAGAGGGTTAAAAAAACTTTCCTGTCACCCGGAGTTGGAAGTGGTCTACCCGTAAAGGACAGGTCTAAGGTGCAAGGTCTAAGGTTTAAGGTTAATAAAAACCATATGGCATATTTCTAAAAACAATAAGTTTTAAAATTTTCGACAGAGTTTATGGACAACAACCTATTCATTATACACCTTATACCTTAAACCTTGAACCTTAGACCTTTATTTTATCATGCCTGATTATAAGGAACGGTTTTACCGCAGTCATATTCAGTCGGCGAATTGGTTTTCTTTCACCGTCCAGGTTAAGGAAAGTGATCTCTGGATTCGAGCCAGAAAAGATTTGACCAAGGAAGGATATGATCGGGTCTATCAACACCGGCTGGCTTTGGAAACCTATATCCGTCAAAAGCCCGAATTTAGAGAGTCTCTCCAGCCGTTACCCTTAGATCCTTTAGCCCCTCCTATCGTCCAGGCCATGCTGGAGGCCGGGCACACTGCCGGAGTGGGGCCTATGGCCTCTGTGGCCGGAGCCGTGGCCCAGTTTGTCGGCCAGGATCTTCTGAAACTGACGGAGGACATCGTTGTGGAAAACGGAGGAGATCTCTTTGTCCGCTGCCAAGAACCCTTAACCGTGGGCATCTTTGCCGGAGATTCCCCCGTGAGCGGACGCCTGGGGATAGCTTTGAATCCTTCTGCGAAGTCTCTAGGACTGTGCACTTCTTCGGCCACGGTGGGTCCTTCTCTAAGTTTTGGTAAAACCGATGCCGTTACCATTCGTTCTTCTTCGGCCGTCTTAGCCGATGCTTTGGCCTCAGCCGTGGGAAACCGCGTCCGGACGGCCAGGGATATTCCTGGTGCCCTTGAATGGGCTCAGGAGGTCCCGGGAGTGGAAGGGGTGTTAATCATCATCGGGGATCAGATGGGGGTCTGGGGGGACATTGAACTGGTCTCGATCTAAAATCTGATGGTGCAAGGTTTAAGATTCAAGGTGTAAGGTTTGAAAATTCAAAAACCTTAGACCGTGCGCCTTGTACCTTGAATCGTATTTTTAAAATGGGGGGTTGTTGCATGAAATTAGGGAAATGGTTAGTCGGCTTGATGCTTGTACTGCTGTTGGGAATTTGGGGATGTGCGACGGTTCCACCGGCACCGCCGGTCAAAGAGACGAAAGCCCCTCCCAAGATCGCTTTGGTCCTAGGGGGTGGGGCCGCCCGGGGATTCGCCCATGTGGGCGTCATCCGCATGCTGGAACAAGAAAAGATTCCCATCCATATGATCGTTGGGACCAGTGTGGGCAGTTTGATCGGGGCCATTTATGCCTCTGATCCCAATAGTTTTAATTTGGAATGGCTGTCTTTCACTATCGAGAAGGATGATATTTTTGATTTTTCGTTGATTTATTCCAAGATGGGGCCGGTTCAAGGAGAGCGGCTCGAAAAATTTGTCCAGACCAAAGTTAAAGCCAAAACCTTGGAACAGATGAAAATCCCTTTTTATGCTGTTGCTGCAGATCTGAACGCCGGGAATACCTGGGTCTTTGAGAAAGGATCGGTGGCTAAGGCTGTGCGGGCCAGTTGTTCGATTCCGGGTATTTTTCAGCCGGTGGAGATTGGCGGGAAGATGTATGTGGACGGCGGAGTTACCAATAATTTGCCGGTGGATGTGGCTCGAGCCAAGGGGGCCGATATCATCATTGCCGTGAATATCGGGAAGAATATTCAGAATCCTCAGATCAATTCCCTGCTTGATGTGGTCCTGCAATCGATCAATATAATGGGCCGGGAGTTGGTTACTTATAAGTCTCGGGGCTATGATGTGCTGCTCGAACCGAACGTAGGGGATGTGGGTATGACCGATTTTTCCCAAAAGAAACGATTAATGGAGGCCGGTATCCAGGCGGCTAAGCAGGCCATGCCCAGGATAAAGAAATTGATCGAAGAAAAGTCGTAAGGGGGATTATATAAGTGAGGCCATCTGGATGGGAGCGGATTTTCTTTAGGGGACTTTTAAGGAAGGAACTTATGGTGAGACTTTACCTGCTCCTTAAGGGAAGTTTGTTGTTTATAATAGTTCTCCGAGCTACGGTACTGGCCCAAACGAACCCGCCTCCTTTTTTTCTGATGGGGGACGGGAAGATCCATATACAAAACGTCCAAACAAATAAAGAGGCCAAGGTTAATATGCTTCTGACGGACGGCTCTCTCAATGAGTCGGCCCTGGAGCAGATCGATGCCGTATTCGGATATAAAAGTCGAAGTAAAGGGGATCATATCTCCCCTAGGATGCTTTTTATGCTGAATTATTTTTCCAACCTGGTGGCTCCGGGCCGAACGATATTCTTGACTTCCGGCTATCGCAGCCCGGAATATAATGACGGCCTTAGAAAAGCCGGGAAGATTGCCGCTAAAACCAGTGTGCACATGGACGGCCTGGCCCTGGATTTTTATATCGAAGGCGTCAACGGGAAGGAGCTTTGGGAGATTATTCGGGAAAAAAATTGTTGCGGGGTGGGCCATTATGGGGGAAGGGAAATTCACCTGGATGCCGCCCGTCCGAGGTTCTGGGAGGCGGCCACGTCCAAGGTGAACACCAATGAAAGCGATTATAATCGGAAGATGTATCTATCCACTGATTTTGACCGCTATCGCCCTGGCCAAAATGTGCGCCTGACCTTGTCTTCGATCAGCGATTTAGGATTCGGAATTCGGAAGAAAGTCCTCCTGTTCTACGAAACGGCTGGGAACAATCCTGCGGCTGAGATGGAGATCCAGAATATAAATTCCAACGACTGCCGGATGATCAAAGACCGGTCAGACTTACGATTGATAAACTTTAATTTACCAAAGGACTTAAAAGAAGGGCGTTACCGGATTCGGCTGGATTTCTGCCAGCGGCCTTTTGACCAGATGCCAGTGAAGATCGAGTCGAATGAAATTGAGGTATTGGCTACCGTTCCTTAGGAGTATCCATAATATTCTTCGACAGGATTAACAGGATTCAAAATTATTTTGTTCAGGCTCCGGATCAGCCTGAACAACCTTCATTTGTTTTCAGCCAAGCAGAAGTTCATTGCCTATAGGTGGTGGTTTGGGGCCTTTCTTCTAAAAAGGCCCCCATATCAAAAAGATCCTGTAAATCCTGTCAAATAATATCTATTAGGGCTTTCGACAGACAATTTGAGCCATAGCCCTGGTAGGGTTTTCTAAGAGCCCTTCGAAATAGTGGATAACCTGCCAGTCTTTAAACCAATCTGAAAGTTCTCCCGGCTGTAGAAGATGATCGGGGTTATGCGGCGGGCCGTAACGGGTTTGATCGCTGGTAAACGTTTCATAGATCAAGTATCCGCCTATCTTGATTCCTTTTTGTAGGAAAGGGATTAAGGGGCGGTGGAGATAACGGAAGACCAGAATGGCCCGATAATAATCCTCTTGAAGAGGATTGCCTCCGGTTTCCAGATCGATTTCCCAAAAAGTAATGGCCAGGTTTTCCCCTTTTGCTGCTCTACGCGCTTCTTCCAGGGCCTCTGAGGAGCCATCGGCCAGAATGACCGGAAGGCCCTGTTCGGCCAGAAAAAGGCCGTTTTGCCCCTTGCCGCAGGCCAGATCCAGAATCGGCCCGTCAAGGTTTGCTTCCATTACCAGTGGGGCAAAGGTTTTTACTAACGGATTCGGTTCCAGCATGTTGATAGATAAAACATAAAATACGGCTTAAGTCAATCCAGAGGATTAGAATAGAGCCATGAGTTGACATGGGATCATGATTTAATACACATGGATTTTCAATGCTCTTGTCGTCATGCCGGACTCGATCCGGCATCCAGTCGTCATTCCGGCGAAAGCCGGAAATTAGAGCAACCGGCCTGGATCCCGGCTTTCGCCGGAATGACAATAAACGTAATGAAAGTGACATTGTTCGGATCTTCCTGATTGACGAAATGGTCGAAGCAGGCTATTAACATTGCCCAAACAAATAAATTCAGGATTGAAGGCTTTTTTTTAAACGAAGGTAAAAGGGATTATCATGATAAACTTAACCAATAATTATCTTCCCGAACAGATCAAACATATTCATCTAATGGGCGTCTGCGGGACGGCCATGGGATCTCTGGCCGGTATGCTCAAGGAGAATGGCTATCGGATTACCGGATCGGATCAGGCTGTTTATCCGCCCATGAGCACTTTTCTGGCTAATTTAGGGATATCGGTTCAAGAGGGCTATGGACCGGAGAATCTGCAACCGAGACCGGACCTGGTCATCGTCGGTAATGTCATCACCCAGATTAATCCCGAGGCCCAGGAATTGATGCGCCTGGGACTGCCTTTTCTTTCTCTGCCTCAGGCCCTCGCACAATTATTTCTCAAGGATAAAATGTCGTTGGTCATCACCGGCACTCACGGCAAGACGACGACATCATCCGTGCTGACCTCTATTTTGGACCAAGCCGGGCTGTCGCCATCCTTTATGATCGGCGGTATTCTTAGAGGTTATGAGAGGAATTATCAGATCGGCAGCGGTCCTTATTTCGTCTTTGAAGGGGATGAATACGACACGGCTTTTTTTGACAAAGGTCCCAAGTTCCTTCATTACCAGCCCCGTTATGCAGTGTTGACCAGTATCGAATTTGACCATGCCGACATTTATGCCGATATTGAAGCCATCCAGCAGGCCTTTGCCCGTTTCCTGGCGATTATTCCTCAAGACGGCTTGTTGGCGGCTTATGGTCCCGATCTTCGGATTAAGGAAATCCTTTCCCATGCCTCCTGTCCCGTGGAAACCTATGGTTTGGAGGCGGAGTGGGATTGGCATCTGGAGGAATTAACCTCAACGGAACGGGGCAGCCGCTATAAGGTTTTTCACCGAGGGGAGTATGTCTACACCTTTGATTCGCCCCTGGCCGGGAAACACAATGCCTTAAATTTTTTATCGTTGTTGCCCATGTTGACTCGCATAGGGTTATCAATGGAAGTTGTGGCTAAGGGATTGGCCGGGTTCCAGGGTGTTCATCGGAGGCAGGAAGTAAGAGGCGTTCAGGCCGGAGTAACGGTGATTGATGACTTTGCTCACCACCCTACGGCGGTGCGGGAAACGATTCAGGCGATCAAGGCTCAATATGCGGGCCAGCGGCTGATGACCGTCTTCGAACCCCGGACCAACACCAGCCGCCGCAAGGTTTTCCAAAAAGACTACGTTGCCGCCTTTGAGGGAGCCGATCGGATTCTGATCCGGGAAGCCCCGGGTTTGGAGAAGATACCGGAAGAAGAGCGATTCTCCTCAGCCCAATTGGTCGATGACTTGAAGACTTCGGGATTAAAGGCCGATTATTCACCGGATACCGAGGAGATATTGCATATCCTTACCGGAGAGCTGCGGGAAGGGGACGTGGTCTTGATCATGTCCAACGGGGGCTTTGATAATATTCATGAACGGGTGTTGAAAATGTTGGAAGACAGGGCCTGATCGACTGAGTATCTTTTGGTTTTAATTTTTAACTCTTCGGTGAAAAGTTTTTCCCTATCTTCCAGGCCGGGGCGATATCCGGTCCGATTCCGGCATACATTTTTTGAGGCATCACCAGGATCATGGGATTCATTTTCCGAAGGTCCGGAATGCCGTCAGTGAGATAGCGCTCCTCCGTATAAGCGGTGACGATTTCGCCGATAAACAGTTCTTCCATGGGCAGGTCGACGATCTGGACCAACCGGCATTCGGCATTGAAGGCGCATTCCCTGATCATCGGCGCCGTTTCCAGCTTGCCATAGAAGGATTCAAAGACTTCGGATTTATCCACTTTGTGCCCCGTTACCATCCCGCAATAATCGGTCCGTTCGGCCAGTTCCGCCGAGGGAATATTCAAGCTGAAGGTCTTGTTTTCCTTAATTCCGGGGTTGGTATAGTGCGCCTTACTTAAGGTCAGCATCACATAAGGAGGCTTGGGGTTGGCCATGCTGAACCAGGCTACGGTGAGATAATTGGGTTTCCCGGCCACATTGGCTCCGACCAGGGAACAGGGCATGGGGTAGAACATCCTGTCGGTTGGGCATTCTATTTTTTTCATGAATTTTCTCCTTATGAATTTTTATTGGGCTGGTTCAAAGTTGCAAGAGTCTAAGGTTCGCAGAGTATTTTTACGTTAAAGGTGCAGAGCATCCTTAATGTGTCCTTGAATTTCTTCGATTAGGGCCTTTGGATCAGGGGCCTGACGGATGGGACGACCGACGACGATCTGATCGGCACCGTTTAAAAACGCACTCCGCACATCGACGATCCGTTTTTGATCGTCCGGTTTGTTTTGGACCGGGCGAACTCCGGGTACGACGACATAGAGCCGGGACCCCAGTTCCTTGCGGATCTTTGGCGCTTCCAGCCCGGAGGCCACCACCCCGTCGCAGCCGATGGCCAAGGCCCGGCGGGCCCGGGACAGGACCAGCTCTTCCGGGGAACACTGGAACCCCAGATCCGTTAGATCCCCCTGATCTAGACTGGTCAGGACGGTAACCGCCAAGATCTTAACCGCTCCTTTAGCTTCAGCAGCCGCTTTTAAAATAGCTTCGTTGCCATGGACTGTCGTATAGGAAATCCCTCGGTTATGTAATTGCCGAACCGCCGAGGAAACGGTCTGGGGGACATCAAAAAACTTCAGGTCCAGCATGACCTCCAGCCCGCGCCGGGTGATCCAATCCACCAGGGCAAAGCCTCCGCCCAGAAAACACTCCAGCCCCACTTTAAAGAATTTGATCTGGTCTTCCAGTTTTTCCACCCAGACCTGGGCCTCTTCAGGCGAAGGCACATCCAGGGCAAAAATGATGCGTTTGTTTAAGGGAATGTCTTTAATGGATTCTGACATGTGTGGTTCCTTCTGTGTCCTTAATACTTAGGAGTTGACGGCTTTGTAAAAAGTTCGCAGGCAAGGCGCGCGAGGCCTGAGGGATGAGGCGCACCAAGAAGTATGCCGCAATGACGAAGGGTGAAGCGCAACGTAGCATCCGGATTTTTTACAAAGCCGTCATCCATAACGTCCCGTTATATAATCATTAGTCCGATCATCCTTGGGTTTGGTAAAAATCTGTCCGGTGGTCCCGAATTCGATTAAATCCCCTAAAAGCATAAAACCGGTTTCATCGGAAATGCGGGCGGCCTGCTGCATATTGTGGGTGACAATGACGATGGTAAAATGTTCCTTCAGGGTCAGCATCAGGGTTTCGATTTTTTCCGTAGCCATGGGGTCTAAAGCCGAGCAGGGTTCATCCATGAGCACGATCCGGGACTGCAAGGCGACGATTCGGGCAATACAGATCCGCTGCTGTTGTTCCAGGGTTAAAGCCAAAGCCGATTCCTGCAGTTTATCTTTGAGTGTATCCCAAAGACCCACGGCGGATAAGGCCTTAAAGGCGATCTCCTCCTGTTTCTGTTTTTCCGAAGGGAGCTCACCGTGGACTTTGAGGCCAAAGGTCACATTTTCCAAAATAGAGAGAGGAAAGGGATTGGGTCTCTGGAAAACCATCCCAACTTTTTTCCGAAGCTGAATCAGATTGGTCCCCGGGGCATAGATGTTTTTACCATCTATGATTATCTCACCCTCAATACGCACACCGTCAATTAAATCGTTCATCCGGTTCAGGCAGCGCAGCAAGGTGGATTTCCCGCAGCCGGAAGGGCCGATCAATGCCGTGATGGTCTTTTCTTTAAAGAATGAGGAGACCTTCTTTAAGGCATGGAATGAACCATAATAGAGATCTAAGTTGTTAATCGTAATGGCAGGCAAAACGTTTCTCCCTTAACCGAATCGCCCGGAAACATAATCTTCGGTTTGTTTTTCGGAGGGGTTCGTGAAGAGTTTATCGGCCGTACCGGTTTCGATCACTTCCCCCATAAGAAAAAAGGCCACTTTGTCCGAGATGCGGGCGATCTGCTTGGTATTATTGCTCACCAGGATGATGGTGTAGTTTTCTTTAAGGGTCCGCAGGGCCTCTTCGATCTTAGCTGTGGAGATGGGATCCAAGCCGGAAGTGGGCTCATCCAAAAGGATGACCTCTGATTGCATGGCCAAGGTACGGGCGATGCAGAGTCTCTGCTGCTGCCCACCGGACAGCTTAAGAGCCGATTCAAAGAGCCGGTCTTTAACCTCATCCCAGAGCTGGGCGGCGCGAAGGCTTGTTTCCACCCGATCATCTAATTGACGCTGGTCTTTCAACCCATGCATGCGGGGTCCGAAGGTCAGGTTCTCGTATATGGAGCGAGGTAATGGAATGGGTTTGGCAAAGACCATCCCCACCCGAGCCCGGAGGGCATTGACATCGTAACCCGGTATTAAGATGTCCGTCCCTTCCAATAAGACCTGTCCGCGGATGAGGATGTTGGGAATAAGATCGGTCAATCGATTTAAAATTCGCAGGAGGGTACTCTTGCCGCTGTTGGAGGGACCCATAATCCCGGTTATTCGGTTCTTGGGAATATCCAGGGAGATGGACTGGAGGGCCGTCTCCTGTCCGTACATAACCGTCAGATCCTTGATTTGAATTTTATTTGATGTTGAAATGGTCACGTGGCTATTTATTGTATCGCAACTTTAAGATTACTCAAGTGTTACTCTCATGTCTCCTGGCGATCGTTACGGGTGCAAGGCGCAACGGTGGACGAGATTATGTTTAAGGCCCATGAATTTTCCTTGAACCTTACGCCTTAGACCTTGCGCCGGTTTCTTTTAAGAGTACCGTTTCATCAAAAATCTCATCGCCATATAGGCACAGATGTTAATGATTAATATCAATAAAACCAGGATGGCGGCTGTGCCGTAGGCCATGGGCATGGAGATCCCTTCCCTGGCCAGGATATAAAAATGGACAGCCATGGTCCGTCCGGATTCAAAGATGGATTTCGGCAACCGCAAAGAAGAACCAGCCGTAAAGATGATCACCGCCGTTTCCCCGATGGACCGGGCAATGCTCAAGACAATCCCGGTCACAATGCCCGGGAGGGCCGAGGGCAAAACGACGCGGGTAATGGTTTTCCATTTCCCTAAACCGAGGGAAAAAGAGACCTCCCGATATTCCAAGGGGACGGCTATGATCGATTCTTCCGACGTTCGGATAATGGTGGGGAGCAGCATCACCGAGAGGGTCAACCCACCGGAGAGCAGGCTCCAACCCCAGCCGAAGGCAATGACAAAGATGGCAAAGCCAAAAAGCCCCAGGATGATGGAAGGGATCCCGGCTAACGATTCGGTCCCGAAGCGGATGATCTTGGTCACGATTCCCTCGCGGGTGTATTCCGTCAGAAAGATGGCTGTGCCCAATCCCAAAGGGGTGGCGAAGAATAAGGCGATCCCGATAAGATAAATGGTGCTGACGATGGTGGCCAAGATGCCACCGGAACGACCCATGTCAACAGGATTGGTAAACAGAAATGTCCAGGAAATTTGCGGCAATCCTTTTAGGAAAATAAAAAGAATGATAAAAAAGAGGATGCCGATGGTGGAACCGGTCAGGAACCAGAGCAAGGCTTTAACACATTTTTGAGTTGTGATCGGGTTAAGACGCATTATTTTTTTCGCATTAAGAGATTGGCCAGGATATTCAGGGCCATAATAAAAATAAATAAAACAATCCCGGCGGCAAATAGGGCGGTGCGATGGTCACCGGCGGAATAACCCATTTCCAGGGCGATGGTGCTGGTCAGGGTTCTGACCGGATCGATCAGAGAGACCGGGATTTTTAAGGCGTTTCCGGCCACCATGATGACGGCCATGGTCTCGCCGATGGCCCTGGCCATGCCCAGGATAATCGCCGTAACCACCCCGGAGCGAGCGGCCGGTAGAAGAACCAAACGGATAGCCTGCCAATGGGTGGCTCCCATGGCCAGGGCCCCTTCTTTATATAAAAGGGGAACGGCCTGGAGGGCGTCAATAGAGATACTGGTGATGGTCGGGAGGATCATAATAGCCAGAATCATGGAGGCGGCTAGGAGGGACAAACCAGGTCCTCCCAGATAATCCCGGATTAAGGGGACCAATAATATAACGCCTAAAAAACCATAAACAACCGAAGGGATCCCGGCCAAAAGCTCGATGGTCGGCTTTAAAATGACCAGCAATCGGGGCGGACAAAATTCAGCCAAAGTGATGGCACAGGCCAAAGCTAGGGGAACTCCCATGAGGATGGCCGCAAAGGTGACGGCCAAGGAAGAGATGATCATGGCCAGGATACCGAAATGATTCTTCGTCGGGGCCCATTTGGCGCTGAAGAGGAAGTCCGTTAATCCTGTCTTGATGATAACCGGGAAACCCTCTTTGAAAATGAAGATGGTTATCAGCAAGAGAAGTCCGATAGCCGAGAAGGCCAGGAGGGTTAAAATCTTTTCAACTATTTTTTCTTTCATCTTAGTGGATTCCCACCAGACCTTCCTTTTCGAGTATTTGCTGGCCTTCTTTACTTAAGATGAAGTCGATAAACTTCTGAGTAAGAGGTTCGGGCTTTCCCAGGATAACAAAAATAAAAGGTCTGCTTAAGGCATATTGACCGTTTTTGATGCTCTCATGGGTCGGCTTAATGGCATTGATGGATAAGGCCTTGACCTGATGATTGACGATGCCGAAAGAGATATAGCCTATAGCTTGGGGGTTATTGGCGATTATTTCCCGAACCGACCCATTGGAATCCTGAACAAGGGCTTCATCGGAAACCTCTTGCTTCTTCATGACCAGGTGTTCAAATGCCTCCCGGGTCCCCGAGCCTTCCTCCCGGTTGACGAAAAAAATCGGCTTCCTGATCCACCCTAATTCAGACCAATAACGGATTTTTCCCGAAAAAATACCTCTTAACTGGTCGATCGTCAGATTCTTGATAGGATTATCCGGATGGACAATAACCGCAATTCCATCTTTAGCGATAATTTGCTTGGTCAGGTCGCATTCCTCCGGCCGGAGTTCTCTGGATGAGGTCCCGATTTGAGCAGCCTTTTCCCGACAGGCCTTAATCCCGGCCGTAGACCCACCACCTTGGACATTTAAGACCACTTTAGGGTTTATCTCCATGAATATTTCGGCTATTTTTTCAGCGAAAGGTTGGACCGAGGTCGAACCGGCAATGGTCAGGGAATGGGACCGGGAGGTACTTTTCGAGGAACAGCCCAAGGCTGTTAAGCAGATCACCAAGAATAAGAAGAGATAGGTCTGTTTCCAGCCCATAGATGAGCACCCATTTAAATTTGGTGCGCCCGGCCCGACTCGAACGGGCGGCCTGCGGATTCGAAGTCCGACGCTCTATCCGACTGAGCTACGGGCGCTTGGTTGGGTACCATACTAAAAAATGGTTTCAATTACAAGAAAATCAAGAAGGTAGGGAAAATTAAAGAAATCTAATTGTTATAGCTAGTTATTCTTGTTGAAACATTTGTAAAGGTGTGATAGTTTATCCCGGAATAAAATTTTATTCCAGGAGGGCCTGCTGCATGTTTGTCTTTGCCAATCTGCTGATTGCCGTCGCCAAGATCTTGGATATTCTTTTGACCCTTTATACGTGGATCATTATTGCACAAGCGGTGATTTCCTGGGTTCGCCCCGATCCTTATAATCCCATTGTTCGATTTTTAGCTAACGTTACCGAACCGGTTTTAAGACCTATTCGCCGCCGACTCCCGGTATTTTGGGGCGGCTTTGACTTTTCTCCCTTACTCGTTCTCCTGGTTATCGTTTTTTTACAAGAATTTTTAATTAAAAGTTTGATTCAAATGGGCTTGCGAATGTGAGCCGTCGTCGGAATAAAACGGCCGAATCAAACCCTTACCCCGCCGACTCTTTATCTTTCCTTAAATCCGTCCCTGGAGGGGTCGTTTTAGCCATCCGGGTTCACCCTGGGGCCAAAAAATCGACGTGGTCCGGATGCCACGGAAAGGAGATAAAATTATCCATTCAGGCCCCTCCAGTTGAAGGGGCAGCGAATGAAGGGTGTATAACCTTTTTAGCCCAATGGTTTGGGCTGAATAGGTCACAAGTCCAGCTGGTTAAAGGAGAAAAAACTCGTTCGAAGGTCTTTCTGTTGAAGGGGCTGCCCTTGAATGAATGCCAATCCCTTATCCCAATCCAAATTCAGGGTCTGCCGGAATAATTGACGGATAACAATCATCGACTATTTCCAGGTCGAACCATTGTTTTTTAGCCAGGGCGCAACGAATATTTAAGGCACAATATTTTAGGCAGATGTGATCGGTTCGATTGAACTGGCTGAAACAATCAAAGCGGCCATGCATTTGCTCGGATGTGAAAAGCTTTTTCATTGATTCCTCCCATAAATAATACATTAGGAAGAGGGGTCTTTCCTTGAACCACGCCGGAGATTTCCTAAAAAATCAGAAGAGTTACAACGAAGCCGTTAAGGGAAAGCGTTGTTTCTGGTTAATTATAATACCGGATAAGGCCTCCTTTGTCCAGTTAAAAGATAAGGGGAAGTAGAAAGTAAGTTCATGTAATTGATAATATTATTAAAGTAATTTTTCTGGCTACGCCCGAAGTCCTCTCTGCCCGGAAAGGGCTGGCTTGGAAGCCTAGTAATACTGGGAGGGGTCCGGAAGCAATTAGTTTTATTAACGGGGAGTATTGGGCTGTTGGAGTCTCAGGAGTTCAATCATCTCTTGATGTATCAGGCCATTGGTGGCCAGAATATGTTTTTGCTGGAATCGATACGGACGACCCGAGAAATCGGAAACTTTCCCGCCGGCCTCTTCCAGAAGAAGTATCCCGGCGGCTGTGTCCCACGGTTTTAGATGTTCTTCCCAAAATCCGTCAATAATGCCCCGGGAGACCCAGCAGAGGTCAAGGGCGGCTGACCCTGCCCGGCGGACACCTTGGGCTCGGGTAATGACGTGGTCCAATCGTTTCATGATCGTCCGGTGTGTTTTTTTGATATTATAGGGAAATCCAGTAGCGAGAAGACTTTGTGAGACTTCGGGTCTCGTTGAAACCCGTATCGGACGACCCTGAAAAAAAGCCCCCTTACCCTTTAAGGCCCAATATGTTTCTTCCATCGCCGGGTTATGGACAATAGCCAGAAAGGGGATCTTTTCATAATACAAAGCCAGGGAAATGCAAAAAAATGGAAAACCATGGACAAAGTTAGTGGTTCCATCCAGGGGATCCAGAATCCAGCAGAGGGGCGAATCCCGCCGTTCGGTCCCGGATTCCTCCACCAGGAAATCGGCTAGGGGGAAATGGGGGCGGAGTCTGGAAAGGATCGTTTTCTGGGACTTGATATCCCATTCGGTTACCAGATCGATAGCCCCCTTCTTTTTATAGGTTTTGTTCCGGCGGAATCCTGTTGCTAATATCTTCCCGGCCTCCCGGACGGCTTCCATGGCCCAACGGAAGGCTTGATCGGGATTGAAGGGATAGGTTGGCATAATATGGAGAGATTAATAAAAAATCACTTGCCGGATAATTTGGCGGCTAGGGTCTGGTTGGACGGTTCAATCAAAACCGAACCGTCGGGGAAGACGATGGTCGGGACGACACGATGCCCGTGATTTATCTTAAGGACTAAGGCTACAGCTTCTTTGTCTTCCTCAATATCGATCCAGGTGTAGGCGGTCTCATGCTGCTCAAAGACCTTTTTGGCCCGATGACAGTCCGGACACCATTTGGTTCCATACATGACGATTGGGGGTTCATTCATGAGGCGGATGATCCTTTCCCGATAAGTGCGGCCCTCGGTAGGGTCTGGAGGAATGAAAGCTAATTAATAAATACTTTGGTGTAATACTCCGTATCCATCATGGCCTTGCCGGCCCCCATAACAACCGAGGTGAGCGGGTCTTCGGCTATATGGACTTTGAGTCCCGTTTCTTTGGTCAGGAGTTTATCCAGCCCGTTAAGGAGCGCTCCGCCTCCGGCTAGGGTCATCCCGGCCTGGCTGATGTCTCCGGATAATTCCGGAGGGGTTTTTTCCAAGGCTCGTTTCACGGCATCAACGATGGCCCAGATGGGCTCAGCCATCCCATCACGCAGGTTCTTGTCGGTTAACTGAAGGGTGCGAGGAATACCCGAGAAAACTTCTTTCCCGGAGACCGGGAAACGGATGGGTTTTTCCAAAGGATAGGCGGAGCCGAATTCCATTTTGATCTGTTCCGCCGTGTTTTCTCCGATCTGTAAATCGAATTTTTTTTGCAGATAATACATGATGGATTCATTAAGTTCGTCACCGGCCACCCGGATCGATTCACAATAGGCTGTGGCAAATAAGGTGATAATGGCCACTTCCGTGGTGCCTCCGCCGATATCGACGATCATGTTGGCCTTGGTTGATTCGACGGACAGCCCCGCCCCGATGGCCGCGGCCATGGGCTCTTCGATCAGGTAGACATCTCTGGCCCCGGCTTCTAAGGCCGATTCAACCACGGCCCTCTTCTCAACCATGGTGATCCCCGATGGTACCCCGATGACCAGATTGGGCTTGAAAAACCTGGATTTCCCCCGGACCTTGGTTAAAAAATATTTGATCATCTCCCGGGTGATATCAAAATCGGCAATCACTCCGTCTTTCATCGGGCGGATCGCGGAGATGCGGGGAGGGGTCCTCCCCAAATAATCCTTGGCTTCCTTTCCCACAGCCAGGACCTGCCCGGTTTCGTTATTGATGGCTACCACCGAGGGCTCATTCAGGACCACTCCCTGATGTTTTTTAAATATCAGCGTGTTGGCCGTGCCTAGATCCATGGCCATATCTTCGGAAAAATGGTTTAATATTTTACGAATCAGCATAACGTCCCACCACTCACAGGTTCATTAAATAAAGGATGGAGGTAATAATCGTTTGTCCGGCCGACCGCAAGGCCTGAATGGCTTCTTCAGGCCAATCATTTTCCCGATGGCCGACCAGATTCATGACCCCGTAAAGCTTACCGAAAAAGCAAAGCGGCAGACCAATATAAGATTGAAAATGTCGGCACGGATCATCCGGAAAAAAAATATACGATTTGTGATTGCGGGGTTTCATGGAACGCCGCACCAAAGATTTTTCTTCCCGTATGACCCATCCGGTCAAACCCATATCAGCGGTGAGCACCGTCTTTTTTAAGGGCGCCGGAAGGGTTCCTTCAGAGGAGACAATTTTATAGCGGTCCCCTTTCTTGAGGACCAAAGCCAAAAAAGCGATATCCGTCCCGGAGAACTGCCGGCAGCAGTTAAGGACCTTCTGATAATAAAGGGTCAGTTCCTGCTTTTCAGTGGAGAGGAGGTTGATCCGGTTGAGAAATTCCAAAATATGGCTCTGCTGTCTTTCCTTTTCGATACGGGATTGATCTTTCAGGTGCTGAAGGATCAGGGCTGCAAAATCATGAAGGATTTTTTGATCCTTATCCGTATAAACGTAATTCCGTTTACTGTCAATACAAAGGACCCCCGCGCCCTTCACCGGTACGGCTAGAAAGGATTTGATTTTTTCATCGCGCAGATAGAATTTTAAATTTCGGGTGTCACGGTCGAATTGAGCGATATTGACCGGCCGTTGGTTTTTGGCCACCCAACCGATCAAGCTGTCGCCGATGGAAAGACTGGTTTGAGGATTGATATGCTGGCTGAGGCTTTGGTAACAGCTCAGGTGGAGTTTGCTCTCAAGGGGATCGTATAGAAAAAGGGCCGTGGTAAAGGCCTCGGTTACGTTACTGATAAGCTGGATGATTTCCTTCAGGCCATGATCAGGGAGGTTTTCCATGTCAACGGGGAGGTGCATCTTAAGAAATTGATTAATTTCCATCGCATAATGTGTTATAACTAAATTTAATGGTAAATAAATTCGTCTAACACCGCTAAATTCCTTCTAACGTATTTTCCGAAGGTTGTCAATTTTTTTTGGCAATGAGCAAAGGATAGGGTCGAAAGGAGATCGGTGGAACTGACTCGGCGTAAAACAACGACCGTTACTGTAGGCAAGGTGAAGATCGGCAGCGGGCATCCGGTTGTGGTTCAGTCCATGACCTGCACGGATACTCATGATATCCGGGGGACCTTAAGGCAGATCAGGCAGCTTACCGTGGCCGGATGTGAGTTGGTCCGGGTGGCCGTACCGGATAGGGAGGCGGTTCCGGCTTTAAAGGAATTTGTTCGGAATTCTCCTGTACCGATCATTGCCGATATTCATTTTGATTATCGTTTGGCCTTGGAAGGGATGAAGGCCGGAGCCGCAGGAATCCGCATCAATCCGGGAAACATCGGCGGGAAGGAGAAGATCTCCCGGATTATCGACATGGCCCGGGATAAAGGCGTGTGTATTCGCCTGGGGGTGAATGCCGGTTCTCTGGAAAAGGATCTGCCGGAAGGTGCACAGCGGAAAGGACAGGCCGAGGCCATGGTGGCTTCGGCTCTTCGGCATATCGCTTTTTTTGAAAAGAAGGCTTTTACCAATCTCAAGATTTCGCTGAAATCATCCGATGTACTGCAAAGTATTCGGGCCTATCAGTTATTGGCGGAAAAAGTCGATTATCCTTTTCATTTGGGAATAACCGAGGCCGGAACGCTGCTTTCGGGAACGGTCAAGTCCGCTTTGGGCATCGGCCTCTTGCTTTTTCAAGGGATCGGAGATACCCTGCGTGTTTCTCTGACAGCCGATCCTCGAGAAGAAATCAAGGTGGCTTATGAAATACTCCGGGCCTTAGGACTGCGCCGGCGGGGGGTAGAGATTGTTTCCTGCCCGACCTGCGGGCGGTGCCAGGTCAATCTTTTCCCTTTGGTTCGAAAGGTTGAAAAAGCGGTTCAAGCTTATTCCCAGCCTTTGAAAGTAGCTATTATGGGCTGCGTGGTCAACGGCCCGGGGGAGGCCAGGGAGGCGGATGTCGGAATCGCCGGAGGAAAGGGACTGGGTCTGTTGTTCGCAAAAGGAAAACAGCTGCGCAAAGTAGATGAAAAAGATCTGCTTTCAAGCTTATTAGGAGAAATAGAAAAAACGATTCAGGAGAAGAAATAATCATGCTGTATTCGCAATTGTACGTTCCAACACTGAAAGAAAAACCGGCGGAGGCCGAACTGATCAGTCATCAGCTTATGCTTCGGGCCGGATTGATTCGGAAACTGTCTTCGGGGATTTACAGCTTCCTGCCTTTGGGGGTTCGTTCCCTCCGGAAGATGGAAACGATCATCCGGGAGGAAATGGCTAAAGGGGGGGCCCAGGAGGTTTATCTGCCGGCTCTCCAGCCTGCCGAGGTATGGCAGGAGAGCGGCCGGTGGGAGAAATACGGGAAAGAATTGATCCGTCTCCTGGACCGGCACAACCATGAATATTGTCTTGGGCCGACCCATGAAGAGGTCATTACCGATTTGATCCGTCACGAGATCCGCTCCTATCGCCAGCTCCCGGTCAACCTCTATCAGATTCAGACCAAGTTCCGTGATGAGATTCGCCCTCGCTTCGGTCTGATGCGGGGCCGGGAATTTATCATGAAAGACGGTTACAGTTTCGACCGGGATGAAGAAGGGGCCGCTTTGTCCTATCAAAAGATGTTTGAGGCCTACCGCCGGATTTTCGAACGGGCCGGTCTGCTTTTTAAGGCGGTGGAAGCGGACAGTGGGGCCATCGGGGGGAGTTATTCCCATGAGTTTATGGTTCTGGCCGAAAGCGGCGAGGACGCTGTTTTGGCCTGTACCGACTGCAGCTATGCGGCTAATGTGGAACGGGCTGATTCTCTGGACCTCTTCCCTATGTATCCAGGGGAAGAGATGAAGGACAAGGAGAGAAAGGCCACCCCGGACTGCCGGACGGTGGAAGAGGTCACCCGATTCTTGGGAGTTCCCCCGCAGAAGCTGATCAAGACGTTGATCTATCAAACCGAGCATGGAGCGGTGGCCGTCCTGGTGCGCGGGGATCAGGAAGTCAATGAAACGAAGCTGGCCAAGGTTTTGGATTGCCAGGAATTGCTTTTGGCCGACGGACCCACGGTTCAGCAATTGACCGGGGCCCCGGTGGGGTTTGCCGGGGCCGTGGACTTGGCTCTGCCGCTTTGGGCCGATGAGACCATTAAGGATTTAAAAAATTTCGTTATGGGCGGTAATGAAAAAGATATCCATTACCTCAACCTTAACTGGGAAAGAGATGTGCGGCTGCCCCGCTTCGCCGAGCTGCGGGCCGCCCTTCCGGGAGAACCTTGTCCCCACTGTAAAGCCCCTTTGAAATCCTATCGAGGGATCGAAGTGGGTCATGTTTTTAAATTGGGCGATAAGTATTCCCGGGCGATGAAGGCCGCCTATCTGGATGAACAAGGACAGGAACAACTGATGATTATGGGTTGTTACGGGATCGGCGTTGGAAGGACTTTGGCGGCTTCCATTGAGCAGAATTACGATAAAGACGGGATTATCTGGCCCATGGCCCTGGCGCCTTTTCAGGTTATTATTACACCGGTGGAATGGAATCCGGGGACGGAAACGACCCAATGTGCTCAAAAGCTCTATGAGGAATTGAACGGAGCCGCAGTGGAGGTCCTTTTGGATGATCGCCCTGACCGTCCGGGGATTAAGTTTAAAGACGCCGATTTAATCGGCTTCCCGATTCGGATTACCATCGGGCCAAAAGGGTTGGCCGAAGGCATCGTCGAGGTGCGGGAGAGAAGAACCGGCCGGGTTCAAAAAGTGCCAAAGGGGCAGGTCGGCCGGTTAATCCCGGAAATGATCCGGGAAGGCATGGAAATCATAAAAAGCTGAACACTCAAAGCTTAAAGAAGGTTACCGGAAGGATCCCTTTGAAGCCGTTCAAGGAAATTGCTTTCAACTTTCGGCTATGATTTTTCAGCGGATTTTTCGTCATGATCCGTATTAACACCATCATTGATCAGATATTGTCCTATCATCCTCAGGCCAATATTGATCTCATCCAAAAAGCTTATATCTTTTCGGCTAAGGTCCATGAAGGTCAGGTGAGGCTTTCCGGGGAGACCTATCTTTCCCACCCCCTGGAAGTGGCCTGGTATTTGACGCAGATGAAAATGGATCTGGTGACTATTGCCGCCGGACTGCTTCATGACACGATTGAAGATACCCTGGCCTCTCCGGAAATTATTCGGGATAAATTCGGGCCGGAGGTTTTGCACATCGTCAACGGCGTGACCAAAATCAGCGCAATTCATTTCCAGAGTCAGGAAGAGCGGCAGGCCGAAAATATGCGCAAGATGATTTTGGCCATGTCGGATGACATTCGGGTTATTCTGGTCAAGCTGGCCGACCGCCTGCATAACATGCGCACCTTAGGTTTTCACCCCCCGGAAAAGCAAAAAATGATCGCCCAGGAAACCCTGGATATCTATGCCCCTATTTCCGCCAGGCTGGGAATGAGAAGGATCCAGACGGAATTAGAGGATCTCTGCTTGTATTACCTGGACCTAGAAGCCTACCAGATGATCAAGGAGGGGGTGGCCAAAAAACGGGAGGAACGGGAACGGTATATCCGGGAGGTCAAAGAACTGCTTCAGCAAAAAATGGATTCGGTGAATCTGACCTGCCGTCTGGAGGGCCGGCCGAAACACTTCTACAGCATTTATAAAAAAATGATCGACCAGAATCTGGATATCTCCCAGCTCTATGATCTGATCGCCTTCCGGGTCATCGTTAAAGAATTGGCGGAATGTTATGAAGCCTTAGGGCATATCCATTCCCTCTGGAAACCGATTCCTGGAAAGTTTAAAGACCATATTAGTCTGCCTAAGGCCAACCGTTATCAATCCCTGCACACCAAGGTCATCGGTCCCTATGGTGAAAGGATTGAAATTCAGATCCGGACGGAGGAGATGCACCGCATTGCCGAAGAAGGGATCGCCTCCCACTGGCAATATAAAGAAGGGCTGCAACAAGGGGAAACGGACGCCAAAAAATTTCAATGGGTCAGGCAACTGCTGGATTCCCAAAAAGCCAACCAAGACCCGCGGGAGTTTTTGGAATCGGTGCGCATTGATTTATTTCCCGATGAAGTCTATGTCTTTACGCCTCGAGGGGCCGTAAAGATGCTGCCTAAAGGATCGACGCCCATCGATTTTGCCTATGCCGTCCATACCGACGTAGGACACCATTGCACCGGGGCCAGGGTCAACAAAAAGATGGTGCCCTTGCGGACGGTTCTGCACCATGGGGATGTGGTGGAGATTATCACTTCTTCCAATCATGTCCCCAGCAAAGACTGGCTCAAGATCGTCAAGACCTCTAAGGCCAAAAACAGGATCCGCCAATGGATAAAAACCGAGGAAAGAAAACGAAGCATCGATATCGGCAAGGATCTATTGGAGAAGGAACTGCGAAAGCAACAGTTGGGCGTAAGCCAACAAATGAAGAGTGATTCTTTGCTGCGCCTGGCTCAGGAATTTTCTCTGCAAAAAATCGATGACCTGATGGCGGCCATCGGCTTTGGAAAGATTTCGGTCCGCCAGATTATTCACCGTATGTTCCCGCGGGAGGAAAGTGAGGAGAAGAAAGAACCCGAGGAGATGATCTTCTCGGTGCGCCGTCATCCGCCGAAGGAAAAGGGCGGCGTGGTCATCCGGGGGGTTCATGACATCATGACGCGCTTTGCCAAATGTTGCACACCCCTTCCGGGCGATCCGGTGGTCGGATTCATCACCCGCGGGAGAGGCATTACCGTTCATGCCCGGAATTGTCCTCAGGTGGTCGCTGAAGACCCGGAACGGTTGATCGAGGTGCAGTGGGAACCCACGGACCGGGCCTTTTATCCGGTAAAAATCGAGATCTGGTCGACCGATAAAAAAGGGATGCTGGCCGAAGTCAGTACGGCGATCACTTCGGCCGAATCGAATATCTTAAAGGCGGATGCCTCAACCACTCCCGATAAAAAAGCCTTCTATCAGTTTATGATCGAAGTCAACGATACCCGCCATCTGGATTCGGTCATCGCCAACCTTAGAAAAATTAAAGGCGTCCTCAATGTGACGCGGTCTTTTGAGCGGAAAGTATAAAACCGGTTAGACGGCCCGGGTTACTTTTCCTGAACGGAGACAGCGCGTACAGATATTGATCCGTTCCACCTTCCCTTGTTGGATCGTCTTGATCCGCTGGAGATTGGGGGACCAGCGCTTATAGGTTTTGTTGTTGGCATGACTGACATTATGCCCGATTTGGTGGCCCTTACCACAAATGCTACATACTTTGGCCATGGTTACTCCTTTCATTCCCTATAGTTTCGGGTTACGGGTAACGGGTTGCGTGTTCGGAAATTGAAACCCTTCACTGAAAAAGTGGTAATTCGTAACCCTGAAAAGAACAATTCACTCTTTATTTTTAATGATGCTTATCCTGGGAAACAACCCATGAGGACGGTACCTAATTTGTAATCCACTCCAATTGGGGTTCTTCCGGGGACCGGGGTACGATTTGCCCGATGGAAAAACATTTTTCCCCGAGTCCTTCCAGATGAGCAAGGATTTCCCCGCTCCTAGCCTCCTGAACGATCAAAATCATTCCCAATCCATTATTGAACACTTTTTTCATTTCTTCCTCGGAAACCCGCCCCCAGCGTTTGATTATTGAAAAGATCGGGGGAACATCCCAGGAATTTTCGATGAGCCTGGCCCGGCAGGAGGCCGGAAGTATGCGGGGGAGATTATCGGTAAATCCTCCGCCGGTAATATGGGCTATTCCGTTGACCGGGAACTCTTTAATCAGTGAAAGTATGGAGCGAACATAGATGCGAGTGGGTTTCAGCAGTTCGTCTCCCAGGGCCATTCCCAATTCCGGAATGATTTCTTGAGGGCCGATGCGAAGATCATCAAAAAATATCTTGCGCACCAAGGAAAATCCATTACTGTGGAGGCCGCTGGAGGCCAGTCCGATAATTCGATCACCGGGTTGGATCTTAGAGCCGTCGATTATCTTCCCTCGATCGACCATCCCGACGGTGAATCCGGCCAGATCGTACTCCCCGACCGAATAGAAACCGGGCATTTCGGCGGTTTCTCCGCCAAGCAAGGCGCATCCGGCCTGCCGACAGCCTTCGACGATCCCTTCGATGACCGCCGTGGTGGTCTCCAGGTCCAACCGGCCGGTGGCCAAATAATCGAGAAAAAAAAGCGGGGTCGCCCCCTGAACGATAATATCATTGACGCACATAGCCACCAAGTCAATCCCTACCGTATCGTGGCGCCCGGAGAGATGGGCGATCTTGAGTTTTGTTCCGACGCCGTCGGTGGAGGCAACGAGTATCGGCTCGGCATAGGCCGAAAGATCGGGACGAAAGAGGCCGCTGAACCCGCCGATATCGGTAATCACGTTAGGAGAAAAAGTCTGTCGAATCAGAGGCTTTATCCGGTCGACCAAGGTATTCCCTAAATTGATATCCACACCTGCTTTTTGGTATAAATCCATAGGACCTTCTCGCCCCCGTCCGTGATGGGACCGGGCCGGTTGAATTCAAATTTAAACTCTAAATAATACTAATAAAAAAAAGATTTGTCAATTAATAAATTGATTTTGGTCGATAATCGGACACGAAAACAACTATAACTTATTGTTAAAATATATATTTTAACAATGGATCGAATTATCTTAAGGTTTAAAGGGGAGCTAGGAACTCTTTGAGGCCGTCCACTTATGAATGGTTTCCCGGATCCTTTGAAAATAGGCCTTGCCTCCGACCAGATAGGTGTCGTTATGATCGGCTCCGGGAATTTCATAAAAGGTTTTGGGCTCAGGGGCGGCTTGGAAGAGCCGGCGACCCAAAACGATGGGGACAATGCCGTCTTGGCTGCCATGGACCACCAGGAGGGGCATCTTCAGGGCAGCAATTTTTGATTGGGCATCGTAACGGCCGGAGAGGAATTTTTCGCTGATGACAAAGGGATAATGATAGCGGGCCATGGTTCCCAAATGGGGAAAACCGGATTCCAGAATCAACCCGGAGGCCGGCACTTGAAGGGCCAGGTCCACGGCCACGGCGCAGCCCAAAGAACGGCCGAATAAAACGACTTGAGAAGGGGAGGCAGGGCCTTCTTGGAGGAGGCATTCCCACGCGGCCAGGGCATCGCGATAAAAACCCTGCTCCGAAACCGTGCCTTCACTTTTGCCATAGCCCCGGTAGTCAAAGATGAAGACATTGATCCCTTCAGCCAAAAGCAAGGCGATATTTTCCAAGCGATGGCTAATATTGCCGGCATTCCCGTGGCACCAGAGGAGATAGGGCCCTTGGGGATTGGTGGTGAACAGCCAGGCGTGAAGACGAACCCGGTCATTGGTTTCAAAAAAAAGGTCTTTGGCCTGAAGTCTGAAATCCTCCGGCCGGGCATCGTGGGCCTTTTGAGGGAAGCAGACTGCTAGGCGATCTAAAAAGCCGTTACATCCCATAAGGGAAAAAATTAGTCCCATCAGTCCGATCAGTAACAGATATTGTGCTTTGATCAAAATAAACTCTTATCGTTTGGAGAGTGTTAAGTTAACGACTTTCTCTGCCAACGGTCACCTCTTGACGATAAAAAGACCAAGAAAACGGAATTTCCATTAAGGGTTGGGAAGGGATGGAAAATCTTAATCGACCATTTTATTGTACTTGAGAAAGGTTCCGTTTTCGTATTCCTCAAAAGCCGTTCTTAATTCCTCTTCGGTGTTCATGACGATGGGTCCATACCAGGCCACCGGTTCTCTGATCGGTTTTCCGGAAACAAGCAGGAATCTGAGAGAATCGTCCCCAGTCTTAATTAGAACCTCGTCCCCGTCTGAAAAAAGGACCAGTCCTCCATTTTTGATTAAGGCCGCTTCTTCGAGAGGAGCCCGAAGACCCTCCTTGAAAAAGTAACCCTGACCATCTATGACATAGACAAAAACCGAATGGCCTTTTCTGATAGGATGAAGGAATTCCGTTTGACCCGGAATAAACACATCCAGGTATTGGGGATCGATGACAATATCCCGGACCGGCCCTTCCTGGCTTCCGACCTTTCCGGCAATCACTTTGATCCGGATTCCGGAATCCAGGGTGACCTCCGGGATTTGGCGGCTGGTTATGTCCCGATAGCGAGGATTCATCATTTTATGAGAGGCGGGTAGATTGGCCCAAAGCTGAAATCCCCCCATGTGACCGCGAGGATCTCCTTTGGGCATTTCCTGATGGATGATCCCGTTTCCGGCGGTCATCCACTGAACGTCCCCCGGCCCGATCACTCCCTGATTTCCCATGCTGTCGCCGTGCTCTACTAAACCTTCCAGTATATAGGTGATGGTTTCAATCCCCCGGTGGGGGTGCCAGGGAAATCCTTTGAGATAGTGAGCAGGGGTTTCGGAACGGAAATCGTCAAGCAACAGAAAAGGATCGAAAAGAGGAACTTCAACGAATCCGAAGGCCCGCCGGAGATGAACTCCGGCCCCTTCGATAGTTGGTCTGCTTTGGAATATTCGGCTGACTTTCCTGATCGGGCTCATACCGTTACTCCGCTTTTCCCCGATTGCTCTAAAAGGGGAAGGTGTTAGGGATATTATTTGTTATGAAATCATTTATGTCAATCATTTTCCCTCTAGACCTTTTTCCGGTTTATAACAAGTGGGGATTACATTTTTCCGTGCAGATACTTTTGCCGCAAGTCCTCTGGAAATCGTTCGATGGCATATCGGAGCATGGTCCGGGGCATCTTTGGGTAGTGTTGAAGCAGAAACGATTCCTCGATCTGCCGGTCCCGTTTGCCGATCTCCCGGAGCATCCAGCCGACGGCTTTATGGATCAAGTCCTCCGGATCTTGGAGCAGGCGCGCAGCAATCCGTAAAGCGATGGAGAACTTCCTTTGTCTAATCAAGTAGAAGGTAGAAACTATGCTGATCCGACGATCCCATAATAAGGAGGAGGCCGCCATTTTCAATAAGCGGTTTTGGCCGAATTGAATTATTTGAGGACCCACAATATGAGGGGCCGATAGATCCACCAAATCCCAGTTGTTGATGAATCGGGTATTTTGAAGGTAGGTTTCACAAATTTGGTTTTGAAGGGGCAGATCGGCCCGTTGGAAGTGCCTAATCAGGATCAGCAGGGCCAGGAGACGGGCCTCATGGATTGGGGACCGGAGCAGCTGAAAAGCCGTAGGCACGGGCAGAGCTTGGTGATCCTTGACCAGTTTACGGATAACCGGCACCCGTATCCCTACAAAAATATCCCCCTCCCCGTATTCGCCCGGCCCGGTTTTAAAAAAACCTTGTAAAAACCGGGCTTGATTTGGGTCACCCAAGGCTCGTAAGCCGTCCTCTATGGTTCGGATGATATCCGAAGATTTCTTTTGGGATGGGGCCATTATTTTCTTTAAGTGATCATTGGAGTTTGTCCCAAAGTTATGTGATAGTTGTGTTGCTGGGGGAATCAATGCCAAATATCGTTCAGACTCAAGGGGTGTTGATTTTGTGGATTGTCCACCTAAACGCCATGATCACAACACAACTTAATCATTATCGTTTTTTTGATTAAGCAGGCCAATATAATAACTTTTTTCCCTTTAGACCATCTGATTAATCGGGAACCCACGTAGAAATCAGGGCCGGGATTCTTCGCTTTAAAGGACAGGCTCAGTCCCATTCCTTCGGAATGGGTCCCGGTTTGGGCAACAAAATCCCCTTTGGACAACCACAAAATCAACACCTCTTGAGTCCGCTTTCACGTAACTTTGGGACATTCCCGATCATTGAATTCTTTAGCGGGCTTATTTAATAATTTCCCCGGTTAGATTGTCAACAATAACCGGGCACTCATTGTAGGTTACCGAAGGGTCGGAGCCATACTTGCCTCGGACGAAATCTTTCCATTCCCCCGTGTAAAGCTGCTCGGCCTGTTCACGGGATTCCCATAAATAAACCCCTCCGGCGGTTAATCCATCTTCCGAGAGAAGATAATACTTCCGGATGAGTCCGGGAAGTCCCTGATATTTGGGGGCCGTGCTTAAAAAAATTTCCCTGGCCTTTTCCGAAGTGATCGGTTGAGGAAGTTTAAACTGGACAATTGTTGTTATCATGCCTTGGTCTCCTTCCGCAAATTATACTGATGTGCTGAATACTTGAAATAAACAAAATCCGAAGAAGTGTCAAGATTGAAGAAGGCTTCTTTTTTCTGTTGACTAACCGCGACGGGTTAAGATACATTATCCACAAGAAATAAAGGTACCCATGCCGGTTTAATAGGGAAGACGGTTAAAGGCCGTCACGGTCCCGCCGCTGTATTCGGGGACGAACTCCGCGAGAAACCACTATTTGCCTTGAGACAAACGGGAAGGTGCGGAAAGTAGGAAGATCCGAAAGTCAGAAGACCTGCCTTTATGATAGAATCCCCATCCGCGCCGGACAGGAGGGATTCGACTTAAGGGATCAAGTAAACAGGGTGCAATCCTTAAGTTCATCCTTCGGACTTAAGGATTTTTATTTTGGCCCCAGCCGTCAACCCTAACGCCCGTCTGACCCTGATCACCGGCCCGGCCCGGAGCGGTAAAACCCAACTGGCCGTTCAATGGGCTTTATCCTTTCACGCACCTCGCGCCTATATCGCCACGGCCCAAAATCGGGATGCCGAAATGGCTGAGCGCATCCGACGCCACCAAGAGGAGAGAGGAACGGCCTTTCAGACTTATGAAGAACCTCTGGATTTAAGCGTCCTCCTAAAAAAGCTTTCCGGCTCCGCATCGATAACCCTGGTGGATTGCCTGACCTTGTGGGTGAGCAATTTGTTGGGAGACTTGGGAGAACACTCTGCCGAAATCAAGCCTCCGTTGGACGATCTTCTAAAAGAACTGAAAAATTTTAAGACGCCGATCATCCTCATCGGCAATGAAGTCGGTTGGGGCATCGTTCCGGATAATCCTCTGGCCCGGACCTTTCGAGATATCAGCGGACGTCTCCAGCAGGAGATAGCCCGAATGGCTGATCAAGTTATTTTGATGGTGGCCGGTATTCCTCTGATCGTCAAGGGAAAGCAATGAACGCCTTTTGGCTGGCCCTCCGTTTTTTAACGATTTTGCCTCTGGGACAGGCCAAGGTTGTTGATGCTGCGACTGTGGCCGCCGCCGGAAAATATTATTCCCTGGTGGGTTTGATCTTTGGAGGACTGGCCTGGGGCTTTTTCCAGGGGGCCGCTATTCTTTTCCCTCCGGCTGTCGCCGTTGGATTGCTCATACTATTCTGGGTTGTGCTGAGCGGTGCCTTACACTTGGACGGTCTGGCCGATTGCCTGGACGGCCTTTATGGTGGAAATACACCTGATGAACGTCTGACCATCATGAAAGATGTTCATCTAGGGACCATGGGGATTGTGGGGCTGATTTTAATTTTGGGGATCAAATATTTAGCCTTAAAAGAAATCTTCTCGATATCCTCCCAAGGAATGTGGGTGGTTCTGATCCCGGCGATCAGCCGCTGGACTTCAATTTTACTGGCCTTTCTTTTTCCCTATGCCCGTCCGGGAGGAGGGCTGGGACAGGCCCTGGTCCTGGGGACCGGGAAGAAGGAACTCTTCTGGGCGACGCTCCTGGCCTGGGGACCGGTTCTGTTTTGGAGTCCCTATATCGGACTAGGCCTCATAGCCGTTATTGGGGTATGGAGTGTAGGGTGCGGCTGGTATTTCCAAAAGAAAATCGGGGGAATCACCGGAGATGTCTGTGGGGCGGTCATCGAGAGCAGTGAGGTTTGGGGAATGCTTTATATCTTGGGAGCGGCTTCTTTATGAATGAATCGAATAAACCAACCCGTCTCTTTTTGGTCCGCCACGGGGAAGTGGTCCCTCACGGTCAGAAAACCTTTCTCGGTTTCACCGATCTGGGAATGAGCCCTGAAGGGAAAAAACAGGTTCGGGCCTTAGCCAGCTATTTAAAATCGTTTTATTTAGACAGGGCATATGCCAGTGATCTGATCCGGGCCGTCGATTCCGCCCGAGCTGTCTGTCAGGGCCGATCAATACAGCCCCAGATTTTAACGGCCTTTCGGGAAATGAACATGGGGGATTGGGATGGAAAGACCTGGGAGGAGATCAAACAAAGCCATCCGGAATTATCCCCTTATTTTTTTTATAACTTGAAGACCTTTCGGTTTCCCGGCGGCGAAACCTGGGCCCAATTCCGCAGTCGGGTTCTGCGGGGATTAAAGAACATTCTAAAAGAAGACCAGGGGGAAAATATCCTCCTGGCGGCTCATGCCGGGGTCAATCGGATTATCCTGGCCCAGGCCCTGGGATTAGACTTCAGGAATATGTTTCACCTGGACCAGGGCTATGCCTGTTTGAATATAGTGGAGTACTACGGGACTTTTTCAAGAGTGATTTTGATGAACGGAATTTATTATAAATGAGGGTTGAGGAAAACGCCTAAACCTCACCTCTTCTCATCTAAACTTTGATGATTCTTATTCTGCTAATGGCACTCTCACTTCGGATCTCCGGGTCATGACCGCTTTTCAATTCGGTGCAGCTTATCTCCTGGACCTTGCCTTGGGAGATCCAAGATGGTTTCCTCATCCGGTCAGGGCCTTTGGATTCATGATTAATAGAGCGGAGAAGATCTTAAGATGGCCGTCCGACCACCCCCGTTGGGAAAAAACGGCCGGGTGTATTTTGGCGCTGGGTTTGCCTGCTCTTGTTTTATTACTCTGCCATTATTTGATCCTTTGGGCGGCCGGATTGGGGCCTGGTTTTCAAGCCTTTTTCATTATCTGCCTGGCCTATACGACTTTGGCCACCCGCTCCCTGCATCGGGAGGCGGCCCTAGTGATTGATGCCTTGGTGAAAGGACGAATAACGGAATCCCGAGAAAAACTGAGCCGGATTGTCGGCCGGGACACGGAAAACCTCACACGAACGGAGATCCTCAAAGGGGTGCTGGAGACCATGTCGGAAAACCTTTCCGATGGAATCGTCGCTCCTCTTTTTTATCTCCTTTTGGGCGGCGTACCGCTGGCCATGGCCTTTAAAGCGGTTAGCACCCTGGATTCCATGGTGGGTTATAAAAACACCCGCCATCTCCATTTCGGTTGGGCATCGGCCCGCTTGGATGACGTGTTGAATTATCTGCCGGCCCGGATTACCGGTCTGCTCATTTGTCTGGTATCATTGTTAACGGGCCTTTCTGCAAAACAGGCCTGGCGTATCTGGAGGAGGGACGGGCATAAACCTTCCAGTCCCAATGCCGGGATCCCGGAGGCGGCTTTGGCCGGGGCCTTGCAGATTCAACTGGGCGGGCCCATATATTACGGCGGGGTTAGGGCCGAGAAACCCTTTCTGGGTGATGATCGCACGGAAATCACCCTGGAAGATTATAATAAAACGGTTTTGATTCTGTACGGCGTGTCGTTGAGTATGGCTATCTTTGTATTTGCCCTGGCGATCCTTTGGGATCGGAATATACGCCCAAACCTCTAGGACCTCATGTCTGCCTAGCTATCCTAATAAATTAACTGTAAACTTTTGATTTTCTCCTGCCCCATCTCAGGGAGAGGAGTTCGGTCACATAAGGGAAAATAGCAAAGCCGGTCTGATCGGAGCTTTTCTTCTGGCAGATGAAGCGACGGCAGATATCGGGCCGATACCGGTAGATCGAACACTTCCCCTGGATTTGAAACTCACATCCGTTCTCGATCATCAACTTGTATTGACCATTGAGGGAAAAGGAGAGGCGACGGGCCCCTAAACCTTTAAGGGTTTCAAATTCGGACCAGGTCAGATTGACCGTGGGAAAGAAGCGGCAGCAAAAGCCGTCACAGTCCCGGCAGCGCACATCATTTTCCACCGGCTGGTCGAGGAGGAATCCCTGCCAGGTTTCACGGTGACGTCCGAAAGAGAATCTTTTGACTGGATTTTCCATGGTCTCGGCTGATTCTAAAAAGAGTTAAAGACCAGGACAAAAATACACATCTCTTTTCCTGCTTAAAAACAGCGTACTAATTCAACTTCTGGATTTGCTCGCTTTCTCTGAAGACTTAAGTGTAGATGCCTAAATGGTTTTGACGATTGCTATCTTTAAATGGACCATCCTTCTTTCAGAGGATGGCTTGTTTCCAAGAAACCATATCTTCAAAACTATTCAGCGGAAAAGAAGGAACTGGTCTCTGATGTATTAGAAGGCTTTTTAAATGAAAAGGGTTGGGTCCCTTGAATGGAGACCTTTGGACAACAAAAAACCCCCATATCTTTTTAGGAGATGGGGGTTCGTATTTTTTTCATTGACTGCCTGCCGTTTGGAGTTGTCAATAAAATCCATTCAATTGAGTAAGAGTATATCCTGATACTTAGTAAATGTCAAATAAAAAATGGATCGGTAAGGTGTGTTAGAAGATGGCCTTCTCTTTTTTGAGTATAGCATTATTGACTTGACAGTTTTAATAAATTAGGAAATACCAAGTGAAGGTGATTAAAGCCAAAGAGGATTTTAGGCAGGAGGCATGAAGCGATAGACTAACGGCTATCTTCGAGATAAGGGATGCGGTTGCCCACCGAGAAAGGATTATTTATGTCTATCATTACGATATCCCGCGGTTCTTATAATCGGGGGAAGGAAGTGGCTGAAAAACTGGCCCAGAAATTAGGCTATGCCTGCATTTCACGGGAAATTCTTTTGGAGGCCTCCGAGGAATATAATGTCCCGGAGATCAAGCTAATCCGCGCCATCCGGGACGCCCCTTCCATCCTCCAACGGTTTACGCATCAAAAAGAAAAATATATCGCCTATATTCGGGCCGCCCTCTTAAAACATATTCAAAAAGACAATGTGGTCTACCATGGATTGTTTGGACATTTTTTTCTGCAGGATATTCCTCATGTCCTCAAGGTGCGCATCGTCGGCGATCTGGAGGATCGGGTGGCCGAAGAGGTTAAACGGGCGGGTATCTCCGCCGAAAAGGCCCGGGAAATCCTCCTGCGAGATGATGAGGAACGGCGTAAGTGGGCGACCAATCTATATGGTATCGAAACCGCTGATGCCACTCTCTATGACCTGGTGATCCACCTCAAGACCATTACCGTGGACGATGCGGTCGAACTGATCAGCCAGGCCCGGGAGTTGCCCGGATTTCAAACCACACCGGAATCCCAAGAGGCCATAGACAGCCTGGTCGAGGCTTCTAAACTGGAAATGGCCCCGGTTTGGTGGCAGGGTTCGAAAGGGGAGGAATAATGGCTATGGATGGTGTTGAAAAAAGGTCGGGATTCCCTGATGAGTCATAAGCATAAAGAAAAATTGCCCTTACTGATTGTCGGTGCCCTGGGAATTGTCTTCGGCGATATTGGGACCAGCCCCCTTTATGCCCTAAAAGTCTGCTTCAGCGGACAAGGCGCAGTCCGGCCCACGGCCGATAATGTCCTGGGTTTAGTTTCACTGATTTTTTGGGCTTTAACCCTTGTCGTAAGCCTAAAATATGCCCTGTTTATTATGAAGGCCGACGATGGGGGGGAGGGCGGTATCTTTGCCATGCTGGCCCTGCTTCATAAAAACCTGGGAAATAAATTAAATAGAGGCTTGGTCTTTGTCGGCCTTTTCGGGTCGGCGCTGTTATATGGTGACGGGTTAATCACCCCGGTAATTTCCGTGCTGTCGGCTTTGGAAGGGCTGGAAGTGGCCACTCCCCAGGCCAAAGCGATGGTCCTGCCTTTGACCTGTCTAATCCTGGTCATCCTGTTTTGGGCTCAAAGCCATGGGACTGGACGAATCGGAAAATATTTCGGTCCGGTTATGATCCTCTGGTTCGGTGTTATCGCCCTCCTCGGAATTCGGGCCATCATTTATAACCCCGATATCCTAAGGGCGGTTAATCCTCGATATGCGTTGGCTTTCTTTGTGGAAAACAGACTGGCGGGTTTTCTGCTTTTAGGCGCGGTGGTCTTATGTGTTACCGGTTGCGAGGCCCTTTATGCCGATATGGGACATTTCGGGATCAGGCCTATTCGTCTTTCCTGGTATTTTGTGGCCTTGCCGGCCCTGCTGTGCAATTACTTCGGCCAGGGGGCTTTGATCCTGAATGATCCTCAAACGGCGGTGGACTCTTTTTACCGTTTGGTGCCGGCCTATCTCCTTTATCCGATGGTCGCCCTGGCCACGGCGGCTACGATCATCGCCTCCCAGGCCATTATCTCGGGTGTTTTTTCATTGACCAGACAGGCCATACAACTGGGATTCCTCCCGCGCATGCGCACTTTGCACACTTCGGCTATGGCTGAAGGACAGATCTACGTTCCCGATGTTAACATCTTGATGCTCTTGGCGGCGCTTTTGTTGACCTTATACTTCAAAGCTTCGGAAAATCTGGCCGACGCTTATGGTATCGCCGTCACCGGTGATATGTTCATCACCTCGGTGGTTTTCTTTTTTATTACCCGCAAGATCTGGGGATGGTCTTTGCTGAAAGCCCTTCCTTTGTGTTTGTTTTTCTGGAGTCTGGATATCCTCTTTTTCAGCGCCTGTTTTGGGAAGATCGCTCGAGGCGGCTGGTTTCCTTTGACCATGGCCTTAGTCATCATGACTGTTATGGTCACTTGGTGGGACGGTTGGAAGTCCTTGGCTGTAAAAGTTATGGCTATGACCATCTCCAAAGAAAAATTTTTAGAGAAAGTCCGGTTGGAAAGACCGATGCGTCTTCCGGGGACCGGAGTTTTTTTGTCAACATTTTACAAAGAAGTCCCGCCGATGTTGATCAGCTACCTTAACCGAACCAGGGCCTTGCCGGAAAAATTGATTATCCTCTCCTTGCTGACTTCCGATGTGCCGGAAGTCCCGGATTCCGAACGTATCGAGGTCACCAGTCTGGGACAGGGGATTTACCAGATCATCGGCCATGTCGGGTTCATGGAAAGCCCGGATGTGCTCCAAATTCTTGCCCGGGCGCACCGCAAAGGCGTAGACCTGGATCTGGATAGAATCACCTATTATATAGGCCGCATTACCCTGGTGCCTTCTACCCGGAAAAGCCTCCATCGCTGGCGCAGATTTCTCTTCGCCTTCATGCAACGCAATTCCGGCAGCCGGTCTACTTATTTCAGCATCCCGCCTTCTAAGGTTTTGGAAATAGGCATACAGATGGAATTTTAAGGAGAAAAGCAAAAGGGGAATGATGGCTTGAGCGCGCTAATCATTGGGCATTTCGATGGTATGAACCAGGGTGCGCGGGCCCAGGCCGGTTTCGGTGGACCAATCTTTTAAAGACTGAATTTTATCGTAATCCTCCAAGCGCCCAAGGGCGGCCAAGCGGTCGATGATCAATTGCCAGGCGCATTCAACCTCCCGGCCGATGACCGCACTGATTTCGCACTTGCCTTTGGAAGATCCGCCGCAGGGGCCGTTGAAGAGCCGTTTGGCGCAGCGGGCAATAGGACAGACCCCTCCGGTGTAGGTCAAGATACAATTGCCGCAGCCAAGGCACTTTTCATTCCAGACCCCGGTTTTATCCATCGCCCCTAAAAAGGTGGTGTTCAAGGCCGGTATGACGGGCATACCTTGATAAACGTCGGCTACGGTCTGCACCCCTGCCCCGCAGGCCAAAGAGAGGATCGCTTCGATATCCTTTGGGACGGGGAGGAATTTTTCAATCCAATCCTTTTCGCACTGCCTCTCGATGGTGTTCACTTCCAAAACCAAGGGAGGATCCTCATCGGCCCTGGATCGGCTCAAGGCCTGGGCCAGGATTTGGGCCTCCTTTTCCCCTCCTGTCAAACAGACGGAAACGCAGGTGCCGCACCCCAGGACCAGGATTTTGCGATACCCTTCTAGGGACTTTAGGATTTCGTCAAAAGGTTTTTGCTGGCCGACGATCATTTCCCGGACTCCAACCCCTGATTTCTCCCTGAGGCCACCTTTTTCCAAATATTCAGGGAAACCGTTTTTTTATGATTGGGGCAGAGAGGCTCGATGAACTTGTCGACATTATTAGTCACGGCATTGCGGAACTTTGAGGTGTACAGGGGCTCCCCGCAGACTAGACAATGGACCAGTTCCATGGTGGCGACTTCATCCCATTGACCTCTAAGCATGGCTTCAAATTCAATGGCCTCCTGGGGGCAAATACGCCAACAGTTGCCGCAGCGGGCGCATATGGACATGTTGTGAAGAATTTTCCTGGTATTCCCTTCGTCAAAATATTGCAAAGCCGCAGCCGGGCAATTTTGTACGCAGGCCAGACATCCGTTGCATTTTTCATTGACTCGATAAAAAGACAATTACCTGCCTCCCTTTAGACGACGGCTGATTCCGGCGAGATTGATGGCCGATTGAATCATCTGTGGAACTTGCATTCTCTCCGGCTCAGTGTATTCCAGGGCCCTTGTTTTACAGACCTTGACGCACTCCGGGTCTCCCCCACAAAGGGTGCACTTAAAGGCCTTCCCTCGATTCTTGGCGAAGCCCATGTTCCCCATGGGACAGGCCGAGACACACATCTGGCAGCCTACACATTTGTCATGCTCGATAATCACCCGGTTAAGTTCTGAATCGCGGACAATGGCCTTTGCAGGACAAGCCGCAAGGCAAGGCGGGTCCTCGCATTGCTGGCAGGTCGTTGGGAGAAAAAAAGAGGCATCATTCGGATCTTTAATAATCCGTATGCTGGAACGGCCCGCATATTTAATGCCGGCGTGTTTCAAGGAACAAGCCGCTTCACAGTCTCCGCAGCCGTTGCATTTTTCCGGATGGACAATGAGGGTTTTTGTACTCATTTGAACCTTTCTTTTGATTAACAATATCCCTGTTAAGGGCCTAAGCTATTTAAAAATATTATTAAATGTTGTTCATCATTATGAACAAAATTTATTTTAATTATAACCCCAAAATCATTTTTGTCAAGAAAAAAATTAAAATTAATTAACAAAAATATGAATATTGAAATTTTTTGTCTAATTTTTTAAAATGCATTTGTTCATTATGATGAACAAATAATATTTTATTAGCTAAAATATTTTCTCCATTCCAGGCAAGACCGGGACCTGAAATATGGTTTTAGTCGGACTATAGTCGGGAGAATGGTCTTAGGGGGGGCAGGAAATCAATGACCGGACTTTTAGCCATTATTAGCGATAACAGGTGTTAGGTTCTCAGGATTTATCTCTAACTTTATACCCGGATTCAGGGGTCTTATTTTTGAAATTGTCCACCATTACTCCGGAGCTTCTTTGCCGGGTTGGGGCCGGATGTTCTTCGCAAGAAAACCTGCTCAGCCCCACTCCTTCAGAGCGGTTCCCGGTTTCCCACTGGGTAACCTTTGGACAACTTCAAAAAAAAGACCCTCTGAATTCTAAATTTCAAATATGTTTGGCTAGGTTTTGGCAGGAAACGTTTCCAGAACTGCCTGAAGTCTAATGGCATTTTCGGGGGCGAGTCTAATAAATTCAACGCCGATATCATAAAAGGCTTCAGATCCCGGAGGGAGTTCTTTAATCCAAACCACCCGGACCAATTCAACCATGGTTAGATTGTCGGGGAGAAATATTTCAATTTCCATCCGCTTTTCCGGTTTATGGAACTGGTCGCTGAAGATTCTTAATCCTCCCAGACTGATATTTCCTAATTTTTTCCGGGGAGTGAGAAAACCAGCCGGTCGACAAAAAATGGGGGCCTTTATTCTGGGGAATCGTCTTCTTTCCTCAATTGATTTCTCAGAGGTAGCGGTCATAAAGGGATCTCCTTATAAAAAACAGGCAACCGGGCCATGATTTTATGGTTTAAGATAAAAAGAATTTCCAAATCGCCAATCCTTCAGGATGAAAGATGTTATCCATAGACGCCCTTGGCCTATTTTTTAATAGTATATCATCTTTTAAATAAAGTTGGTGGGAATAATTATTTTTCCTAATTAAAACTCTTCTTTACAAGTAATTAGTACGAGATTATAGTTGGTTTTTCATGAGGGGGAGCGGTTAGTTAACGCGGGAGGTTTCTGAATGATTGTAAGTGATAAATTAAAAGGGACCGGTCGGATCCATTATTATTTATTTTTAGCTTTTGTTTTGCTCCTGTCGGGGTGCCAAAAAGACTCCAAGAAAGATGTGCCGCCAATACCTGTCGTTGAAGTGGTGGAGGTCAAAGTCAAGGATGTGCCGATTTATGCGGAATGGACCGCCTCTCTGGACGGATATGTGAATGCCACGATTCGGGCTCAAGTCCAGGGATATCTGATCGAGAGGAATTATAAGGAAGGGGATTTTGTTAAAAAAGGCCAAAGCCTGTTTAAGATCGATCCTAGGACCTTTCTGGCGGCCGTTGAACAGGCCCAAGGCCACTTGACCGAACAGCGGGCCCGTTGGGAAAACGCCAAGGCCAATCTGGAGCGGATCAAACCTTTGGTGGAATTGAGAGCAATCAGTCAGAAAGATTTGGATGACGCCACAGGGGCGGAAAAAGCCACTCATGCGGCGGTAATCGCTGCTCAAGCCATAGTCGATAAAGCCAGATTAGATCTGGGCTTTACCAATATCACTTCCCCGATTGACGGCATCGCCGGGATTGCCCGAGCCCAGTTGGGGAATCTGGTGGGGCCGGGATCCATCGAGGAACTGGTTACGGTATCGACGGTCGATCCGATTAAGGTCTTTATCCCTATGAGTGAGCAGGAATATCTGAAATATATGGTTAATAAAAACCGGAATCATTCGATACCGCTTGAACTGGTCTTGGCCGATGACCGTCTTCATCCCTACAAGGGAAATTTTGTCTTCGCCGCCCGGTCGGTTGATGTCGGGACCGGAACGATCAAAGTCGCCGCCCTGTTCAGTAATCCGGGAAATATTTTAAGGCCCGGACAATTCGCCCGGGTCCGAGCCCAGACGACGATTAAGAAGGGCGCCCTATTGATCCCCCAGCGGGCGATCGGTGAATTGCAGGGCGGTTATCAGGTCGCCGTGGTCGGAAGCGATAAGAAAATAATCATCCGGCCGGTTGCCGTTGGAGAGCAAGTCGGAAGTTTCTGGATCATCACCAAAGGTCTGAAGCCAGGTGAGCAGGTCGTGACCGAGGGACTGCAAAAGGTCAAACCGGGAATGGTCGTCATCACCAAGCCCTTTGATTTTGAATCCGGGGCGGCGAAGGAACAGAATCCTTTGAAGACATCAGGACCAGCAGAAAAAACCGGGCCCCCAACGGGTCCAGTGAATTCCAAGAATAAATAGGGCAAAAACGGATGTCTAAGTTTTTTATCAATCGCCCCATTGTGGCCATGGTCATTTCGATCCTCTTTGTTATTTTAGGGGTGGTGGCTATGGTGGGATTGCCGGTGGCCCAATTTCCGGATATTGTTCCTCCGGAAATTCAGCTCTATGCGACGTATACCGGTGCGGATGCCGAAACCGTGGAGCAATCGGTGGCAACGCCCATCGAGCAACAAATCAGCGGCGTGGACAATATGAATTACATGTATTCGGTTAATGCCAGCAATGGCACCACCCGGATATTCGTCAATTTTGATGTCAAGACCGATCCGAACACTGATCTGATTTTTACCCAAATGCGCCAGAATCAGGCCCAGGCCCAACTCCCGTTGGATGTGCGTAATTACGGGGTGACCATGGTCAAGTCCCGGGCCGCCCCGATGCTGCTGATCGGTCTCACTTCTCCCCAAGGCAGTTTTGACGCTACTTTTTTGGCCAATTATGCCAACATCAACCTGGTCGATCAACTCCTGCGCCTGCCCGGGATCGGACAGGTAGCCATCTTCGGGGCCGGCCCTTATGCCACACGTATTTGGGTCAGACCCGATACCTTGGGGAAGCTGGGGATCACCGTTTCCGATATCATCAATGCCGTCCAGAAGCAGAATACGGTCAACCCGGCCGGACAGATCGGCAGTGAACCGGTACCGGCCGGACAGGAATTCACTTATACGGTCCGTACTCAGGGCCGCTTGGTTTCACAACAGGATTTCGAATCCATTGTCCTCCGGGCCAATCCCGACGGGTCGATCGTCCGGCTAAAGGATGTGGCCCGGGTTGAGTTGGGTTCCCAGCTTTATAATATTAAAGGCCGGGTCGACGGCCGGCCGGCCGGGATCATGGCCATCTATCAACTGCCGGGTTCCAATGCCCTGTCCACGGTTAAGGGCATCAAAAAGATGATGGAGGAGGCCAAAAAACGCTTTCCCCCGGACCTTGAATACACCATAGCACTGGACACGACCCGGTCCATCAATGAGGGGCTCAAGGAGATCATTATTACCTTTCTAGAGGCCCTGGCCCTGGTTATCCTGGTGGTTTATCTGTTCCTTCAGGGATGGAGGGCGACTCTCATTCCGGCCTTAGCCGTCCCGGTCTCCTTGATCGGAACTTTTGTTACCTTTCCTCTCCTAGGATTTTCCATTAATACCTTGTCCCTCTTCGGTCTGGTCCTGGCCATCGGACTGGTAGTGGATGATGCCATTATCGTTGTAGAGGCGGTGGAGCGCCACATCGAGGAAGGCTTGTCTCCCAAAGAGGCCTCCTTAAAGGCCATGGAAGAGGTGGCCGGGCCGGTTATGGCCATTGCCCTCATCTTGGCCGCAGTATTTATTCCCACCATATTCATCCCGGGAATTACCGGCCGGCTCTACCAACAATTTGCCGTGACGATCGCCATCTCGGTTCTTATATCGGCTTTCAACGCTTTGACTCTCAGTCCGGCCCTATGTGCTTTACTGCTTAAACCGGGGAAAGAAACCAGGGGCCCGGTGGGACGCTTTTTTGAATGGTTCAACCGCTCCTTTGATCGGGCCTCCCAAGGCTACTTACGGCTTTGCGGCACTTTGATTCGAAAGAGCGCTTTGAGTTTGATTTTATTAGCCGGCATCGCCCTGCTGGGCGGACTGCTGGGTAGCGGGCTACGGACCGGTTTTCTGCCGGAAGAAGATCTGGGCTATATGTACGTCAACCTGACCCTGCCGGAGGCCGCTTCGCTGCAACGGACTGACGCTACGTGCAAAAAAATCGAAGAGATTATTAAGAAAACTCCGGGTGTGGAGCATTATCAGACTATTGTGGGTTTGAGCCTGATGAGTATTGCTCAAAACACCTATAGCGGATTTTTCTTTGTGACCCTGAAGGAATGGAAGGATCGCACCACCAAAGAGGAACATTACCAGGCCGTCATGGCCCATTTGAACCGGGAGCTGGCCAAGCTTCCCCAGGCGGTTGCCTTCGCCTTTCCTCCCCCGGCCATTCAAGGTATCGGCCTGGCCGGAGGGGCTACCATGGTTCTGCAGGACCGGGCCGGGAAGCCCATTTCTTTTTTGGCGGAAAATGTCAATAAATTTTTGGAAGCCGCCCGCAAGCGGCCGGAAATGGCCAGGGTGACGACAACCCTGCTCCCGGCGGTTCCGCAACAATTTGTCAAGGTGGATAGGGATAAGGTCCTTAAGCAGGGCATCGACCTTAGGGAAGTCTACCAGACCTTGCAAACCTTCATGGGCGGCTATTTCATCAATTTCTTTAACCGATTTGGGCGTCAGTGGCAGGTCTTTGTTCAGGCTGAAGGAGAATACCGGACCAAGGCTGAAAATGTCCGTCAATTCTATGTACACAACAACAAAGGGGAGTTCGTCCCTCTTTCGGCTGTGACCACCATGGAATCCCGTCCAGGCCCGGAATTCACCATGAGATATAACCTCTATCGTTCGGCCCAGATCAATGCCATGGGTAAACCGGGATACAGCTCCGGCCAGGTTATGAAGGCTCTGGAAGAGGTTTTTCAACAGACCATGCCCGGCGAAATGGGCTTTGATTACATCGGAATGAGCTTTCAGGAAAAAAAGGCCCAGGAAGGTATCCCGGCCTCGGCCATTTTCGGCTTTTCCATCCTTTGTGTTTTCCTGATTCTGGCGGCCCAATATGAAAGCTGGTCTCTGCCTTTCAGCGTCCTGTTGTGTACGCCGGTCGCCGTCTTCGGGGCCTTTGCCGGGATCTGGGTCCGGGGGCTGGAGAATAATGTTTATGCCCAGATCGGCCTAATCGTCTTAATCGGTCTTGGGGCCAAAAATGCCATCCTGATTGTGGAGTTTGCCAAGACCCGTTATGAAGGGGGCCAGGACTTAGCTGAATCGGCCTTGGAAGGGGCCCGTCTGCGCCTTCGGCCGATCCTTATGACCTCCCTGGCCTTTCTTTTAGGGGTTCTGCCTCTGGCCTTTTCCGAAGGGGCCGGGGCGGTGGCTAGACAGATCATGGGTTCGGCGGTTATGGGCGGGACTACAGCCGCCACAGTGATCGCCGTCTTTCTTATTCCGGTGACCTTTTATGTGGTAGAAAAACTGTCCAAGGGGAGGAAAAAAAAGGCACAGAGGAAGGAAGAGAGACAAGACAATGATTAAAAAATTTTTCTGTCTGGCCATAGCCGTTCTTCTTTCCGCTTGTACCCTGGGACCTAATTATCAGCGGCCGAAAGTGGTAACCCCTCAGTCCTGGCAGCTTGAAGAGAAGGAGACCCAAAGCCTGATCGATACCGCCTGGTGGCAGCAATTCGCCGATCCGGTCCTAAATAATTTGATTGCCCAGGCCCTTAAAGAGAACAAGGATGTTCGAATTGCCGCGGCCAGGATTGAGGAATTTCTGGGCCGCTATGGTTCGGCCCGAGCTCCCCTTTATCCCCAAGTCAGCGGCACGGCCCTGGCCCAGAGGAAAAAGGTAACCGAATATTCCAGTCCCCGTTTTCCGGATACAGCCGAAAATCCATATAGCGATTTTCAATTATATGCCGGAGCAAGCTGGGAGATCGATATCTGGGGCCGTTTGAGAAGGGCCAGTGAGGCGGCCCGTGCCGAATTACTGGGCAGTGAGGAAGGACGCCGGGCCACCATCCTTACTGTGGTATCGGCAGTGGCCATAGCCTATACGGACCTGAGAAACTTTGACCGCCAGTTGGAAATCGCTCAGCGGACCGCCAGGAGTCGGCAGGACTCTTTTAAACTTTTCAGCCTCCGTTTTGAACGGGGACTTATCTCGGAACTGGAACTTCGCCAAATCGAAGCGGAGGTCCAATCGGCCTTGGCAACCATTTCTTTTTTACAGAAACAGATTGTTCAGCAGGAAAATGCCTTGAATGTCATTTTAGGGAGAAACCCGGGACCGATTCCCCGGGGAAAATCGCTGGATCATCTTGAACTGCCTCAGGTCCCGGCAGGCCTTCCTTCCCAGCTCCTGGAAAGGCGTCCGGATATCCGCAAGGCCGAGCAGGATCTGATTGCCGCCAATGCCAGAATCGGAACGGTTAAGGCCCTTTACTTCCCGACTATTTCCCTGACTGGATTCTTCGGGGTTGAGAGTACCGATCTGTCCTCGCTTTTTTCCGGCCCGGCCAGGATTTGGAATTTTTCCGCCCCGATTACCATGCCTATTTTTAATGCCGGAAATATCGCCGGTCAGGTTAAGGCGGCCGAGGCCGTTCAGCAACAGGTCCTGGAACGCTATCAGCAGGTCATTCAGAATGCCTTCCGGGAAGTGGAAGACGCCTTAATTGATCAGGCCAAATCGCGCGAGCAAATGGCCGCCCAGAAAAGGCAGCTGGAAGCCTTGCATAAGACCTTTGATCTGGCCCGTTTGCGCTATGAAAACGGCTATACCAGCTATTTGGAAGTGCTAGATGCCGAACGGGGACTTTTTAATGTGGAACTGGTTTATACGCAGACAAAGGGGGTTCTCTTCCGGGCCTTAATCAATCTTTATAAGTCCATGGGAGGGGGATGGGTGAGGGAAGCGGAAAAAATAAACGACCGACGACCTCCGCCCAGCCAGATTTCCCCCCCAAACCTTTAGCCATTAGACACAGTTTTAGCGTAACCCGAAGGTGGACCGCTCATCCGTAACCCGGCCAGCTTTACCGCTCCGCGGTGATAACCATCCGGGAAGAGATACTCCAGTTCTTCGATGGTGATTTGGTTGGCCTCGCAGGTTTCGTAAATGGTCGGCACTTCTTGAGTCTTCTGAAACCGGTCACGGAGATATTTAATGATCTTCCAATGCCGGTCGGTCAATTTCCCTCCATGGATTTTCATCTCGTAGGCCCTGAAGGAGGCATAATATTCGTCCCAGTCATTTGAATTAACCAGGAACCCTCTGGCGTCTATCTCATAGGTTTTATCATAATCCACAACCGGCCCGAGATATCCCCCCCAAGAGCTGATCCCGGCCAGTTTACAGGCCCCCCGCCAATAACCGGTAGGAAAGAGCCTGCCCATTTCAGAGAGATGTAAGACACAAACTCGACAGGTTTCATAGACATTGGGACAAATCCCCTCTTCTTTAAAGAGGTTCCGGATGGTCCGGATAACTGCCCAATGGGCTTGACTCAGTCCCTCCGGAATTCCCAATAGAGGGGCGAGCCCTTGGGCGAAATTCTCATCCCAATCGTTGAAATTAGTCAGAAAGTTCATTGAATCGATTTCATACACTTTTCCATTATGTAAAAAAGTTCCCATGACTTTCCTCCGTACTTAACCGCTGGTTACCTTGCCCGGTTATTCCGGACTCATCTAACTCAGAGATCCTCCATTATTAAGCAAACCCTATGCCAGACCTTCAGGGGGAATTTTTGTTGTCATTTTATTTGGTTATGATTTAAAAAGAGGAGGAGAAAAGGGGCTCTATAAAAGGGAGATTTTACAGTGTGTAAAAAACGGAGTTTCTAAATAGAGAAGACAGGGCCAGGTCAATAGATAAAATCCTTTTCATGAATTCTTATCCTGATTAAGGACTCAGGCCCAGTATCAGACCTTTCGGTCAACTAAAGGGGCTTCCCCTTCCAGGTAAGCCATGAGTTGACGGAGGGCATTCTGGTTTGTTTCATCAAATTTTATCCCCATGCCGGGGGGCAGAGGGGCTTCTCCTTTGTTAACCCAAGCCACTTTCCCTGTTAACGTTACCAAAACTTTTATTTGGGGTGGAATGGAAAGGCGGATTATTATATCGGAGCCCACAGAAAAGGGATCTTCCGTCTGGAGGTAACAACCACGGGCACTGACGTTGAGAATAAAGCTCTTAAATTCGACAGGAGATTCTTGGGAGTATTCAACGGTCAAACAAACAGGAAAGCGGACATGTCGACGATTATCCGCACCCGAAGGACTCGGGCCGTTTGAGGCATCGTCTTGAATATAAAAATGGTCCGACATTTAATTTGGCAGGTTTGAAAACCATTTTCTTTTTAATAGCGGAAGTATAGAATAAGATAGACAGGGGATCAAGAAGAAAAGAGGGGATGAACCGGGCCCCATCGAAGCATAGAGGAATTTACAAAGGGAGGGAAAGGTTGCTTTTAGGAGGAGAAAATTATCTTCCCGATCTGTGAGGTCGGAAAAGTGGAGAAAGGCCATGGATGAAAAAAAACTTCTTTGTGTCGATTGTTATGATCTTCTGGCAGGCATCCTGGTTGATCAACTAACGGTTTTTTATTGCCAGAACATAAAGGGCCGAAGATTTGGGGTGTTGACCATCGGGGGACTTTCCGGGGAAAAATGTGAAAAGAATTTGACCTTACAAAAGGAGAAGACATGTTAATGGCCTCAAAGTAATTTTTACTTGGTGGAGCTGTCTTTTTTTCGTCTGTGTCTTTCGGGCTGGTCTTTTCTTCGGACTTATCCACGGGGGATGCTTTACCCCCTCCGCATTCTCGGCCACAATAAACCAGTGGCCGAGCTGCTGTTTCCCCCGTTAATAAGTCCGGAAAAGACAGCGCCTTTTCGCCAATGACTCCAGAAAAGACAGCTCCACTTCACCGATTGACGTAGTTACTATAATGAGACGGTTAAGTTTTTTATCTCGAAATACCCCTGGGGAAAGGCTGTTTGTTTGGCGGTTATTTCAGGGCAAGCTTCTTTTCTTGAGTAACCGAGAAATCAAAGCCTCAAATTTATCAAAGAGAAGGATTTGCGCAGACGATTTCCCGTAAGGCCTCTTTTAATCTCGGAGGGGCGTAACCCAGTGAGAAGGCCTTTTCACTGTTCAAAGAGACGTCCGCCGGCCGGGGGGCGGCCATGGTGAGATTTTTTTGCAGACAGGGGATTAGGTTCGCATGAGATCCCCCCAGGCTCTCTATTAACAGCAGCCCGAATTCATATCGGGAAATCCTTTCCCGACCACCCAGATGGAAAATCCCTCCAGCCTGTCTTAGAGCTAAAAATAGCCCAAGGGCCGCAACTTTTCCACTGACCGGTGTTCTAAATTCATCAATGAATAGAGGCAAATCTTGCCCGGTCTTGGCAGCCTTGAGCATGGGTTGCAGAAAACTCCGGGCCGGCGGTCTATCCTCTCCAAACATCAGGGGCAATCGGCAGATAATTGTCTGGGGATAGATGGTGCGCATCTTTTCCTCGGCCAGGGTTTTCTGTTCCCCATAGCGGTTGATCGGATTAGGAAAGTCCTCCTCGGAATAGGGGGCATGCCGGCCGTCAAAGACCAGATCCGATGAAGTAAACAAACAGGGGATACTAAAATCGGCCGATAGGGCGGCCAGATGTAGCGAAGTCTCCACATTCAGCACCCTTGTTTCTTCGGGATGAAGCTGACAAAAGTTGGGATCAGAGTAGGCCGCCGCATGGATAACCGCATGGGGCCGGATGGTTTGAAAGAGTTTTTTCAGGTCTTGGTATTGGCGAAGATCGGCGGAAATAACCTTGATACCCGGCAGACAGAAGGTATGGGAAAAAAACAGCCCGAAAATCTCCCATTCCTGAGGTGCTTGACGGCAGATATGCCAGCCTAAAAATCCGCTGGCCCCGGTGACGAGGAGTCTTTTGGGAGGAGGGAATTTGGGCATAAATCAGGTTGAAGGTTCAAGGTCCTAGGGTTAAGGAAAACCGGTTATGTTCCTAGCCGGCAGCATGAAATCTATATCCACGATCATACAAGGTCTCTCTTTTTAATTATTCGCTGTAATTTTTAATCATCCTTGACCCGATTATGAAAAACAGGGCGGCATAAGCAATCATGATCAGGAGAGCCAGCCAGGCCTGATCGTCCCAAATCGTTTTTCTGATCAAAATATTGGTATGGGTCAGGGGCAGACAGAGAATAATTCCTTTGATAAGGGCCGGCATCCGTTCGATCGGAAAAAAGGTGCCGCTGAAAAAGACCATGGGGAGGATAAAAAAATTGGCGTAGGTTGAGGTATCCTCATGGCTCTTGGTGATCATCCCGACGATGACCCCTAAATTGGAAAACAAAAAGCAATTCAGGAAAAGCGTCAAGATGAAGATTAAAGACAGATGAAATCCCGACCCGGCCAGAAGACCCACCAGGATGATCATCACCGAGGCGAACAAACCCCGGACCATGCCGGAAACAACATAACCGGCGATGATCGAAGTGGGGGCAATAGGGGCCTGGACCAGGACCTGGAAGGTCTTAAAATAGAGACGGCTCAGGTTGAGTCCGCTGGCAATCCAGTTATAAGAATTGTTCATGGAACTCATGGCCACCAGCCCCGGCAGGAGATAATTGAAATAGCTGCCCCCGGCGACCTGGACGCTCCGTCCCAATCCCAGCCCAAAGGCAATTAAATAAAGCAAAGGGACCATCATGGAGGTAAAGATATAGCCCAGACGAAAGAGTTTCTTTTTAAACTGCAGCATCTCCCGGAGAAAAATCGGATACCAATTCATGTTTCAATCCTGGCCCCGGTCAACTTGACAAACACATCTTCCAGGTTGGCCTTTCGAAAAGTCATTTCGCTTTCCGTTTGCAGCAAATGGCATTGGGCATCTTCACGGGTCCGGCAGATCTGGTAGACCTTGCTGCCGTCCTGATCGACGTATTCAACCACATATTCCCCAACCATTTTTTTGAGATTCTCCGGTGTATCCAAGGCAATCAGCTTGCCTCGGGAAAGGATCCCGACCCGGTCACTGAGGGCCTCGGCTTCTTCAATATAATGAGTCGTCAGCAATACGGTTCCTCCCTGGGTTCGAATTCGGCGAATGGTATTCCAGATCTCTCGACGGACCTGGGGATCCAATCCTATCGTCGGTTCATCCAGAAAGAGAATTTGAGGCCGGCCCAGCAAGGCCCGGGCAATAAGCAGCCGTCTTTGCATGCCGCCGGAAAAGGTTTGAACCGGATCGTTACGCCGCTCCCAGAGATCGACCGACCGGAGATGCTCTTCAATCTTTTTGCCGAGATCCTGGATGTGATGAAGAAGTCCATAAATTTTTAAATTCTCAAAGGCAGTCAGATCCCGGTCGAGATTGTTTTCCTGTGGGACCACCCCGATTCGCTCTTTGATCTGCAGAGGACTCTGGACCACATCAAAGCCGTCCAGCCAGGCCCGGCCGGATGACGGCTTGACCAGGGTGTTGAGTATCTTGATGGTGGTGCTCTTGCCGGCCCCGTTCGGTCCCAAAAGACCGAAGATCTCCTCCCGGCGGATTTCAAGGGAAAGAGAATCAAGGGCTCGGACCTTCCCGTAATCTTTGGTCAGGTTTTTAATACTAATCATTTTTTCTTCCGCCGGATAAAAAACATGGCCATTGTATAACATAGAGAGACAAGGGCTGACAAGGGAGGAAAGCAGGAGACCTATTTTCAGCCTTGACAGGTATGCTCAGTATTTTTAAGATAATTTTCAGGGAAAGGGAAAAACCGGTGATTGAGGGAGAAAATATGGGCACAGTGCGTCAATCCATCATTTTTGTTTTGAAGGAGCAGGAACTTACGGCTAAAGACATTTCTCAGGCCGTGGGAATCCGGGAAAAAGAAGTCTACGATCACCTGGTCCATATTGCCCGATCCCGTTGTTTGGGGGGAAAGTTCATTTTAAGCCCCGCAGCCTGCCGGGATTGCGGACACGTTTTCAAAAAGAGAGACCGCCTTACCCCGCCGGGAAGGTGTTTCCTGTGCCGGAGTGAGGCCATCAGCCCTCCCCGGTATTCCATCCGCATCAATCCTTCGAAAGAGAGCCATTTCCCGGGGAAAAGTGTTGAGTCCGGAGATCAAAGTTCGGAGCAGAATCTTTAATTTTTTTCTCCCCTGTTCAGGATTTGAGTAACCTTGTCACTTCCCGGATAATTCCAGCCATAATTTCTCCGGCTTGGCCTTGAATAACCAGATCGGCCAGATAATCCAGCGGAGTCGCATCGCGGTTGATGATGACCAGGCGGGCTTTATTTCTTTTAGCCACCTGGGGCAGAGAGGCGGCCGGTTGAACGGCCAGAGATGAGCCGATAACGATGAAGAGATCAGACCCTGCCGCTTTGGTGAAGGCCTCAGCGGTTTCTTTCTCCGGCATGGATTGGCCGAAGGAGATTGTCGCCGGTTTTAAGGGTCCTCGGCAGCGGGTACATTTCGGCGCCCTCTCCCCCCGTCGTATGCGGTCCTGGATGTTCTCACGCTCATACCTTTGGCCGCAATCCAGACAAGTGACATGGAGGGCCGTCCCATGGAGTTCGATGACCTTGGCCGAAGTATTGCCGGCCTTGAAATGAAGACCATCTATATTTTGGGTGATGACCCGGTCGAGCTTGTTTAAACGTTCCAATTCGGCAATGGCCAAATGGGCCGGATTGGGCCGGGCGGTCTTGATGGAATCGTACATTTCCGTGGCCAGTTGCCAGTATTTGACCCGGGAGGATTCACTGGCTAAGAAGTTTTGGAAATAAAAATCTTCCGGATCATAACGGTCCCAGACCCCACCGGGACTGCGAAAATCGGGGATACCGGATTCGGTGCTTAAGCCCGCTCCGACAAAGACAACCAGATTCCGTGAATCGACGATCCATTGAGCCGTTTGCCTAACCGCATCTTCCATAATCTCTCCTGATTTCAATTTTTGGCCTGTACAAGTTTGCGTGATTTATTTAGGAACATTAAGGCCGAAGGATTAAAGGGCTCATGGGGTGCTGATTTTGTAGATTGTCCGCTAAACACCATGATCCCATAAGGAATTATTCGTTTTTGATTTCACTAATTAGCAGGCCTTTAAAAATGCTTTTTTTATATCAGGGCTGATTTTTCAGCATGGAGTCAATCCAGAAATCAGGGCCGATATTCTTCGCTTTAAAGGACAGGCTCAGTCCCATTCTTTCGGAATTGGTCCCGGTTTGGGTAGCAAGCTTCCTTTTGGACAATCGCAAAATCAGCACCCCATGAGCCCTTTACCTCGTAACTTTGAGACAACCCCCAGTTTTTTGTTGAGAAATGCCGGACTTTTTGCCATTATAAAAATAGTCGGAAGAAAAAACCAGTAAATTCATTGAATGAGGTTCAAGGAGTATCGATCATGTCCAGCAGTATCACCACCCCCACGCATTTCATCAAGGAAATTATCTTGGAGGACATAAAGAATCAAAAGAATCAGGGTCGAGTGCACACCCGTTTTCCTCCGGAACCCAACGGCTATCTCCATATCGGCCATGCCAAATCAATCTGCCTTAATTTCGGTCTGGCCCGGGAATTTAACGGTTTGTGCAATCTGCGATTTGATGACACCAATCCGACTAAGGAAGAAGTGGAATATGTTGAGTCCATTAAGGAGGATGTCCGTTGGTTGGGATTTGACTGGGACGGCCGGGAATTCTATGCCTCCGATTATTTTGATCGGCTCCATGAGTTCGCTGTAAAATTAATCCAAAAAGGATTGGCCTATGTCTGCGACCTGTCCGCAGAAGAATTGCGGGCCTATCGGGGCACCTTGACCGAACCCGGGAAAGAGAGCCCTCAGCGCCAACGGAGCATAGAAGAGAATCTGGACCTCTTTGCCCGGATGAAGGCCGGGGAGTTTGCCGAAGGCTCGCGCACCTTGCGGGCCAAAATCGATATGACCCATCCCAATATCAATATGCGGGATCCGGTCATGTACCGTATCCTGAAGGCCAGCCATCACCGGACCGGAGACAAATGGTGCATTTATCCCAGCTATGACTATGCCCACGGCCAAAGCGACTCCCTGGAGGGGATCACCCATTCGATCTGCACCCTGGAATTTGAAGATCACCGCCCCCTCTATGACTGGTTTCTGGAGTCTTTGGAGATCCATCATCCCCGGCAGATTGAGTTCGCCCGTCTTAATATGACCTTTATGGTGATGAGTAAACGAAAATTACTCCGTCTGGTCCAGGAGGGGGTTGTCTCCGGCTGGGATGACCCACGCATGCCGACCATTTCCGGGCTTCGCCGACGGGGTTATACCCCGGAATCCCTCAGGATCTTTTGTGAACGGATCGGAGTGGCCAAGAGCAACAGTACGGTGGAAATCGCCTTGTTGGAGCATTGTCTGCGGGAGGATTTAAACCGGAGAGCTCCACGGGTTATGGCCGTCCTGCGGCCGCTGAAAGTGATCATTGACAATTATCCGGACGACAGGGTCGAAGAACTTGAGGCGGTCAATAACCCGGAAGACCCGGATATGGGGACTCGGAAGATCCCTTTCTCCAGGGTCCTGTATATTGAGCAGGATGATTTCCGGGAAGATCCGCCGAAAAAATTCTATCGCTTAGCACCGGGCCGGGAGGTTCGCCTGCGCTACGGGTATTTTATTACCTGTGACCGGGTGGTGAAGGATGAAACAACCGGAGAGGTATTGGAACTGCATTGCACTTATGACCCGGCGACCCGAGGGGGGGATTCCCCGGACGGGCGCAAGGTCAAGGCCACTCTCCATTGGGTATCCGCCGCCCAGTCTCTAGAGGCGGAGGTTCGTCTGTATGACCACCTTTTTTTAAACCCCATTCTGGGAGAGGAAGATGAAAAAGATTTTAAGTCCTCTTTAAATCCCGAATCTCTGATCTGTCTGACCTCCTGCCGGGTCGAGCCGAGTCTGGCCATGGCCGGGGTAGGGACTTTTTTCCAATTCGAAAGGCAAGGTTATTTTTGCCCCGATGCCCGGGATTCTAAGGCGGGACATCTGGTCTTCAACCGCTCCGTAGCCTTGAAGGATTCCTGGGCCAAGATAGAAAAAGGAGGGAAAGGCTAAGACGAAACACCCGTCAATGTGCAGCGGACTTGTCTTTGGCTTCGGTGGGGCAGGAGGGGCGGGGTGAAAATGAGTTTTGGGAGAAGGCGTCCTATCTAAAGAGTTCCAGGAAAAAAGATAATTTAAGCTTGTCCTGGGGTTCAATAGAATTAAAAATGATTCCCGTCCCCTTGCCGTCAAGCCCTTTATGGGTGATCCGGCCATCAACGATAATGATACCGATCTCCGGAGGGTCCAGGAAGAGGGTGAAAGTCTCCCCCAACTGACCCAGGTCCGCGGTTTTGAAAAAGCATCCCTCACTAGACAGATTATGACAGAGTAATTTCCTTTGAAGATGGGGAATCAAAATGGTTACACCCATGGGAATACGGGGGATTCTTCTCTTTTCCAAAGACCGGTCCTCGGAATCCATTTTTATCGAATCGTCCTTTTCTCGAAATAAAGTTGACAGGGATCCATCCATAGGGAACACCTTTTTTCCTACTTGTCTATTATCTTATTTCCCCTCGGAATTATCAAGTCTCTTTTCCTGGTTTATTCCTAATAGTTCTTAGGTAGGAAGAAGACTATAGTCGGATGACCTCCAGGATCCGGGACGTTTCCATAGCTTCGTCCCAATTCGGAATTCCTCTTCTCCCGCCATAATCCCGGCAGGATAAGGAGGCGGCAGCAACGGACAATTTAACCGCCTGGGGCAATTCAAGGCCTCTGCTGACGGCTAAGGCAAAGGCGCCATGAAAAACATCTCCGGCCCCAAGGGTGTCAAGGACTGCAACCGTTGGGGCCTTTACCTGATTAATCCTACCGTTCACCGAGTAATAGGCCCCTTTTTCTCCATCGGTGACAATAAGCCGACCTTTTATCATCCTCTCTAGTCGCTTAAATTGTTGAGGGAGGGGGAGATCTTCAAAGGCTAATTCCGGTGACTGCAAGAAATCGGCTGAAGGGATAAAATAGTCCGCTATCTTCATGATGCCTTCAATTCCGTTACGCCAACTCTCGCAATCGTAGACAATGAGGGATTGACGGTTTTTTCGTTGAGCTAAGATATTCCCGAGGTAGGTCGTTTCGGGATCCAAGAGGATGACGTTTGAATGATCGATCAACTGGTTGACACGCTCATCTATGATAATCTTGGGGAGGGCACTCCTTTCGTAACATATGGTACGGGCCCCGGTTTTTTGGGTAATGATAATATAGGCCACCGGCGTAACTCCGCCTGGAATATCTTCCAGGAACTGTGTTGGTACACCGAAGAATTCCAGCCGTTCTCGGCATAACCGACCTTCCGGATCATTGCCGAGCTTTCCGACATAGGCCACCCGGCCCCCTAATTTAGTGACCGCACAAGAGGCGGTGCCGCCCTGTCCGCCCCCTTCAATCATCCTGGATTCCAGGGGAGTTTTCCGATTTTCCCCGGGGAATTGACTTACGACGGCGATATAATCCAGGCAGCTACGGCCGATGACTAAGACATCATACGGTTTCATTTTTTTAATGCAATTAACGGTAACCGGGCCTTATTCATGGCCTATCCTGGCTCCGGTTGCCAGCTCCTCGGGATTGAGCAGAAAAAGGGCATCCAGGAGGGCGATCTGAAAACTCCCCGGAGCGGCGGCCCCGGCGGCGGCCTTTTCTCCGGCCAGCCCGAAATAGGCCAGGCTGGTGGCGGCGGCCTGTAACGGGTCAGGATCCACTCCCAGAAAGGCTCCCATCAAGGCCGTGGCTGTACAGCCGGTACCGGTGACCGTGCTCATCAAGGGGTGTCCGTTGAGTACTCGGCAGACCTGATAACCGTTGGTGATCAAATCGACAGCCCCGGTGATGGCCAGGGTAGTCTGCAGTTCTCTGGCCAGGATCATGGCCGTTTCAGTGGCCTGGTCCACGGTATGAACCGAATCAACCCCTTTGGTTTGCCCTTCTGATTGGCTATTGGATAAAGAAAGGATTTCCGAGGCATTGCCGCGGATGACCTGAATCGAGATTTCGGTCAGCAGTTTCCGGGACGTTTCGGTGCGTAGACGGGTGGCCCCGGAACCGACCGGATCAAGGATGACCGGGATTTGAAGGGCATTGGCCTTCTTGCCGGCCTTTATCATGGCCTCGATCCAGGGAGGGGAAAGGGTGCCGATATTCAGGACCAGGGCCTTGGCAAAAGAGACCATCTCTTCGACCTCTTCGACGGCATGGGCCATAACCGGAGAGGCGCCGCAGGCCAGGAGGGCATTGGCCGTATAATTCATGACCACATAATTGGTAATATTGTGGATCAGGGGTTTGGTCTCTCGTAGGTGTTGCAAATTCTCTGCGGCCCGGCGGGCCATTTCCAGGTTGAACATATTTTTCTTCTCCTTTGAAACGATATTCAATTATTAGAGTTTGTCCCAAGGTTACGTGATAGTTGTGTTGCTGGGGGAATCAATGCCAAATATCGTTCAGACTCAAGGGGTGTTGATTTTGTGGATTGTCCACCTAAACGCCATGATCTCAACACAACTTAATCATTATCGTTTTTTTGATTAAGCAGGCCAATATAATAA
>Ga0233425_10000886_pt1 | contig 72190 bp, 85 predicted proteins | sample Watercolumn_Towu_2_FD_181712 | JGI IMG/M metagenome (GOLD analysis project Ga0233425, IMG submission 181712) | Freshwater microbial communities from Lake Towuti, South Sulawesi, Indonesia - Watercolumn_Towuti2014_140_MG | ecosystem: Environmental > Aquatic > Freshwater > Lake | place... | reverse complement strand
CTGCAGAGCGAATCTATAGGGGTTCGAATCCCTTCCTCACCTCTTATCTTACAATTACTTCTCCATCCATCCAAGGATGCAGCCTGCAATAATACTGGAACTGTCCAGGCTCCTCAAACATGTGTGAGAACTTTTGGGCAGGATCCATCTGTCCACTGTCAAAGATTCCATCATGCTCATCATAGTGCCCACTTGTCACCGTGTGAAAAGCAGAGTCGTCGTTGATCCAAGTTACAGATTCCCCAACGGATATGGTGATTTGAGGCAGCAAATAACAAATGTCTGCCTCCTCGCAGCCAGGCCTTGAAGATGATACCGTAATTGACACAAAATTACCATCCTCCGATCTGGTGTCATCCACGGAGTCTTCGGTACTAGTAGAAAGAAGTACGCCTGTGAACACAATTGCTACCACTGCAACTGCGCACGCCGCAAGAACCTTTTTGGACATTATAGGTGATGTCATTACCTGGCAATTTAATTTCTGAGGCAAGCTGGTTATTACATAATAACCAGCTTTTCTAAATACCCGACACACAAGACAGGTGGTGGCAGAAAAAAACGGATTGCTGGAGTACATTCCTGGCTCGCAGTCCCTACTTGTGCAGAAAAAATCAGAGCAACCACTTGAAGGGTTCTCTCAGAACATCAGGGACAGCATACTTGAATACGCGGAAAGCTCCAAAAGCGAAGTCGAAAAGGGCCACAACTTTCTCCACTGGGTCCTAACAAGAGTCTTTGAGGCAACGGAGGATGATGCATCTGATGCGATCATAGATGGTGCAAACGATCTGGGAATAGACGCATATCTGCCGGTGGACTTTTCAGACAACAAGATACGACTATTCCAGTCAAAGTATGGGACTGCACACTCTGAAGAGGCGATTGTAAAATTCAAAGAAGACGTAAAGCGTCTTTTGAGCAAGGATGTCACCAAGATGAGGCCCGAGCTTGCAAACCTGGTCACAAAGATCCAGGAAAAAAATCTCAAAGTGGAGTGTTGCTATGTAACTAACCAGGCAGTCCAGTATGAGGATGATTCAGTAGAGATAATGGATATTGAGAAAATAGTGAGGAGCCTCTGGGATCGGATAAAAAAACCGGCTGCTGGCAAAAAATCCAAGATCAAGCTGGAGGAGATGATACGCTACAAGAACACCGTTTTAGGCATACTCAAGCTTAGGGAGCTGACTGATTTTGTGACAAAAAACCGCGATTACGTATTTGAGTCAAACATCAGACAGTGGATGCAGTTTAAGACAAACGTCAACAAGGGGATACGGGAAACTCTGCAGAGCTCACCTGACAAATTCTTTTACTATAACAACGGAATCACCATAGTGGCAGGAGACTTTGAGGTGCTAGGGGAAGGCACGCTCATGCTGCACGCGCCTCAGATAGTCAACGGGGCGCAGACATCGAACTCTATTTTGGATCACGCAAAGAGGACAAACAATCTTGATGGGAGCATCACGGTAACGATAATCAAGGCAGACGACGAGCAAGATCAGAACAACATCACAAAATATAGAAACTCGCAGAACTCGGTTCGTGGAAAGGATCTTGTGTCTCTGATGGACTTTCACAAATCCATCAAGTCGCAGCTTGAAAACTATGGGTATTTCTACGAGATCCAGGCCGGCTCATTTGACAGCAAGTCCAAGTCGCAACAAACAGAGTTCAAGGGGGATGCTATCTACAACCGGTACCTGCCCGACAACCACAAAAAAGTAATTGTGGCAAAGGATGCAATACAGGCATTGGTTGCTGGAATAGAGCAAAGGCCCACGGAGTCGTACAGCTCGCCTGCGCAATTTCTGCCGCGCGGAAGCAAGTACGATGACGTCTTTAACGAAAATCTCAAAGACGACTACAGGTTGCTCTTGTATCCGTATCTTGTAAAAGAGTACGCAAAAAAATCTCTTGGGTATGGCAAGCGCGGCGGACACAAGACAAAAAGGTATGCGACTTTGTTTTTTGTTGCGTCGTATTTCAGGTTGGTCCACAAAAGCATCCTTGGCACCAAAGGTGATTTCAAGGAAGATGTTGTAAAGATGGAGCCGATTTTCAAAAGCTACAAGCTCAACGAGAGGATTTTGAGGCTGGCAGACACCATCGTCACCAAGTTTTTGGAAGACACCGTAGTCGGAGATGAGATGGAGCTTGCAAACACAAAGCACAATTTCTTTTCGCACCATGTGTGGAACGAAACCATGCTGAGGGTGGTTGACAAAAAAATACTGCACGAAGAAGACGAAATCGAGAGTATCAAAAAACTGGTCAACAGCCTACTGTAGATTATCAAGTGCGATAGTTGCCAGCCCTTGTAAAAATTGCAGGAGGTTTACAATGGCCAGACAACTTATCGCAGCTTTTCTGTAACGCACCGATATTTAACAAATTTTTTCTGGCTACAAAAGGCGAACATGATTTTTATATAGACGACAAAAACTGCAATGTGCTTGATGGACGAGGAGAAATGCGTTTTGTGCAAAGGGCCGATGGAACAAAGGTACATCGCGATGAAAGAATGGAACGTAAACGGGCCTATGTGCAGCAAGTGCTACTCTAAAAAGATCTTTGAGCACTATCCTGGCGAGCACGTCCGGGTCAACTTGGACAAGTAATCACTGAGTGTTTTTGTACTTGTTTACGTAAAGACAGTTCCATGATACGGAATCATCCTTGACATCTTTTTCCTCTAAAAACTTGATGTTGGTGACAGTCTTTTTCTTTCTGAGCATCATGAGCTGAAAGGTCTCAAACTTTGTGCAACTGCATCCTTCCATGTCGCACCTCCCATTATGATCCTCCTTGAGATGGCCGCAGTTGCACTTTGCATCGCCTTTGACTTGGCCTTCACCCTTCTCAGAATATGTGGCAAATCTAAGGTAAGCTTCGCCTTGGTGGCCCTTTTTGAATCTGGCATAGTTTTCGGATTTTGGCAAAAGCTTGAAGATGGCACGGTTGTGCTCAGGGCGCCTTGTCTCTGCCGCCAAGATAAACCAGTACTTGTCGCCAGTGTCCACAAATCGCATCTTGATGTCGTGATCACTCCACCAGTGGACAGTCTCGTTCCAGAGATCGGATGCCTGTTTTTTGCTTGAAAACAGAGGGATCACGTTCATTCTCAGATCAAAATATCTATAGGCCACCCCAAGAAACTCGTCGTACCACTGAGTTGATGCGCTTGACACTTTTGTGGACAATGCCTGTTTGACTATTAAATGATCTTGAGAAAGGGTTAATACCTTATATGGGCGTAAAAAATGCGAAGTATAATGGCCACATACAGGACTAGTATGCAGATTGTAGCAGATCTACTGACAGCTACTGAGCAGTGTGGTCAAGAGGGAATCAAGGTAACAACACTACTTACAAAGGCAAATCTGTCGCATTCAAGACTTGCCAAGTTTGTTGAAAACCTGACCGGCGCTGAGCTCATCAACAAAATCGAGTTTGATGGAAAAAACACATACGTCATCACGCCAAAGGGAAAACAATACCTTGAATCATACAAAAAGTTCCACGACCTAGCAGGGTCATTCGGTCTGGATCTCTAGGTATCTCGCTTCTTTCCGGTTTTACGCTTTCTGTTTTTTGCAGTAGAGTACGCTATTATGATTAGGGCCCCTGCAAGCTGCGCGTAAAACAACAGCAGGTTGTTTGGATCATTCAAACCCTTGACGACTGAGAACACCATTCCGCCTGCAAGCAGAATCATCATCATGAAAAGATACTTGTCCACACAAGTACGCGACAAACAAACAATATATCTTTTCGAGCCTACGCCCCAATATGAGCAAGATTCTGGAACTGATTGGCTTTGCACTCATCGGGGGCACGATATATTCGTGGATCGGAATGGCCGACAGTCCGCTTCGCTGGCCCATCTTTTGGAGTTGTGCCGGGGGCGCGCTTGCAATCATAATCTACAATAGGAAAATGAGAAAGCGCCAGCAGCTGAGCTGACAGATCTTTTGGATCAGGTGATCTAGTTTTTCAACCGACAGATCTATAAAGGAGCATTTTATGGTATTTTCGGGGAGAATGGCCGAACAGACAAGCAAGTGGTGGGAAGGTCTTGCCAAAGAGCTTCAAGTTGACATTGAGACCCAAGAAGACTAAACTTTTAGATTTATGAAAGCCTCGAATGGGATTTGGACCCACGACCTATTGTTTACGAAACAATCGCTCTGCCGGGCTGAGCTATCGAGGCATGGTTGGCTTTGCTACAGAGTTTATAAAAAGCATGACAGAGTCTGCTACCATTGAAAAAATCCATTTCCGGGATCCGAGGGATTTTTGGCAATGATCTTACGTTAAATGACATTTTGGGATTTTCATCCAACTTTGCGCCCCTCATAAAATCGAAAAAGTGTGCAGTGGGAAACGACACTCGGCCATCAAGCGATGCGGTGAGGGAGACTGCAATTGCCGCACTCTTGTCGCAAGGAGTGGATGTGTACAATCTTGGTATGGTGCCGACACCTGTTGTGTTTAGGGAGGCGCGCAAGTATGGGGCAGGCCTTATCATCACGTCGTCGCACAATCCCATGCAGTGGAACGGCCTCAAGTTCATAATCAGCGGCAGAGGCCCAAATGAAAAAGAGTTTGCTCACATACTCAAAGAGAAACCCCAATCAAAAAACGAGATCGGCTCTGAGAAACTAGTCACGTCAGATTATGTGAGGCAGGCTGCAAGGATAATCGGCAAAGCAAGTAGCAGGCCCAAAGTTGTGATAGATGTGGGCGGAGGAGCCGCGGCAAATGTCGCACCAGAACTGCTAAAAAAAATCGGATGCCGTGTCCAAATAATCAACCAAAATTCCTCAAAACGGGGCCCAGATCCAACTGCTGACAACCTCAACCAGCTTGCATCTATGAGCAAAAAGGTAGACATTGGATTTGCGTTTGATCTGGATGGAGATAGATTGGTGGTAGTCAAAGACGGAAAAAAGCAGTCGCCTGATACGACGCTGGCGCTGGGGGTCTCAAAGGCACTAGATCTTGGATACAAGAGATTCTGTCTTAGCATTGACACCAGTGTGTCAGTTGAAAAATACATCACACAGCACGGGGGCACTGTAATTCGCTCAAAGGTTGGTGAGGCAAACGTCATTGATACGATGTTGAAGAAAAAATGCCAGGCAGGGGGCGAGGGAAGTAGCGGAGGATTCATTCTGCCAGAGTTCAACATGTGCCGCGACGGCATACTGACTGCGGGATTTGTTGCCGCAATGACTGGTAAAAAAATAATCGACGATATCATCGAGTTTGTCTCAAGGTACCACCAGCTTCGAACCAAGATTCCAGTGGACTCGAAGCTTCACGACAAAGTTCTGTCACTACTGAAAAAAAATCTGAAAAGGAAATTCGGCAAAATAATCACAATCGATGGAATCAAGGTGATAATAGATGACGATACGTGGGGCCTAGTCAGAAAGTCAAACACCGAAGACATCATCAGGATATCTGTAGAGTCAAACGATCTGGCGAAGGCAAAATTGCTACAAAGGCAGCTGACGAGTCTGCTAAAGGAAAGCCATGGCCAGATTAGATGAACGTCAGATAATAGAACTATTTCAGCGCAGTTTTGCCAACAAAAAGTTTGTCTCTGAAGACGTAGAGACGTTTCGAGTCGGAAAAAACTTTGGAGTGATCAAGACTGACACGCTTGTTGCAAGTACAGATGTTCCACCAAAGATGAAACTGCAAGACGTTGCGCGAAAGAGCGTCGTTGCAAGCGTGAGCGACTTTGCAGCAAAAGGGGTCAGACCTCTCTACGGTATAATCTCCATCTCGCTTCCACAAAAAATTTCCAAATCAAAAATTGCGCAGCTTGCAAAAGGATTCAGAGACACATCAAAAGAATTTGGGTTTAAGATTCTTGGTGGCGACACCAACCAGGCAAAAGAAATTGTGATTTCTGTTACTCTTGTGGGCCTTGCAAGCAAGATCACGCACAGAGGAGGCGCACGTGCAGGTGACATAATAGTGGTGTCTGGCCCCTTTGGGTACAGCGCCGCAGGCCTTGAAATTGTACTGAATGGGAAAAACGCCGTACCAAAATTCAGAAAACTGGCAAAAGACGCAGTATTTCAGCCAACGCCGAGGCTGGATTTTGGAATCAAGTCATCCAGGCTGCTCTCATCTGCGATGGATTCTAGCGACGGATTATCAACATGTCTTGTGAACATGGCAGAGCAGAGCAAAAAGAAATTCGTTCTGAGCAGAGTTCCGGGTGCCAACGGCTTAGAGGAATTTGCAAGCTCAAACCATCTTGATTTTTTGGATCTTGCGTTCAACGGTGGTGAGGAATATGAGATAGTTGCGACTGTCTCTCCGCGCAATCTTGGCAAGCTCAAAAAAATTGCCAGAGACACGAAAACTAATTTGATTGAGATTGGACACGTGCAAAAGGGAAGCGGCGTGTTTTTGAAAAACAATACCAGAATAGAGAATGCCGGCTGGTCGCACAAATTCTAAAGATCAGCCATCAAAAGATGATTCCGACTTGGGATTAGTATTTTAAACCCTCCAATCTTTTGCTATCCAATGTCAGAAGAACAACAGGTAGAGAAATGGGGCATTGCTCACATTTACAGTAGCTACAACAACACCATAGTGCACATGACAGACCTGACCGGCGCAGAAACAGTCGCAATCAGCTCAGGTGGAGTGCACGTCACTGCTGACAGATACGAATCCTCGCCTTTTGCCGCAATGAAGTCATCAAACGCGGTAGTAGAGGCGGCAAGAGCAAAAGGCTTTACCGGCTTTCACATCAGAGTGAGGGCAGTAGGCGGAGTCGGCTCACGAGTTCCAGGACCTGGAGCCCAAGCTGCAATCAGAGCACTTGCAAGAGGAGGATTCAAGATTGGACGAATCGACGACGTAACTCCAATTCCTCACGACACCACAAGAAAGAAGGGTGGAAAAAGAGGAAGACGAGTCTAGATATCGACTATTTTGATTTTGACTTTACAGCCTCGGCTTTGAAAGTAATCTGACATAAAGTTCGTGAGTTTTTCATCGCCCTTACTACCCTTGGACTTTTTTATCATGTCGGCAAATCTTATCTGGATCTGCTCAAGGAGGTTGGGTTTTACCCACAATTTGAAAAAAGTCCAGCCAAACTTTGATGTCGGGTTTCCAAACTCAAAATCGTTTTGCAGTCCGCAAAGGGACGCCATGTCGGATAACGCGTTATTGATGAGGCGTTTGTCCTCGACATAGTCAGTCGAGCTTACATCAAAGACTTTCATCGTCATCAGACTCTGCTTTGCTCAGCTTGTCAGAAAGCGAGACAAACTTGCCGTCCTGCTCTATGTTTATCTTTGTTGCCATCCTCACGTTGATGCCGACTGATCTGAACAGTGCCAGGAGCTTGCCACCGTCGATCTCCTCGTTTATCTCGCCTGAATGAAACAGCTGGCCGAGCTTGTCTATTATCATCTTCGACTCGTTTGGATATTGTTGCTCTGCATTTTGGAGAACCTCCATGCCGCGGTAGCCAAGCCTTGAAATGACAATGTCGCGATATGATGGGGGTTTTGATTCCTCTTGTTTTGTTTCTTTTTGCGACTGGGATGAAATATTTTTTTTCATCTCTGCTAGGCGCTTTGCCTTGAGTGCCTCTAGTTCCTTGTCCTCGCTCATCCCTTTATCACGCCGATGGGAACAAGCTTTGCAACCTTGGTTGCGATTCCAAGCTCGTGCGAGACGTTTACCACAGCATCCACATCCTTGTAGGCCTCAGGAGTCTCTTCCACCACACCATCCCTTGTCAATGACTTTATGAAAATTCCTCTGTCGCTAAGTGTCTTTTTGACCTGTTCTTCTGTGTACTCGCGCCTTGCCTTTGAGCGAGACATCATCCTTCCGGCTCCGTGCGCAGTTGAACCAAAGCTGAGGTTCATCGAGTTTGGTTTGCCCAAAAGTATCCAGCTCCCAGTGCCCATGGAGCCGGGAATCAGGACTGGCTGTCCTAAGTCTCTGTATTTTAGCGGAATCTCATCTCGGTTTGCGGGAAACGCGCGCGTTGCTCCCTTTCTGTGCACCACGACTGGTTTTTCCTTTCCGTCGATTTTGTGATTTTCAACTTTTGCAATATTGTGCGCAACGTCGTACACCAATTTAATTTCCAAGTCTGATTCTGATTTTTTGAACACTCGCTCAAAAGATTTTCTAGTCCAATGCGTGATCATCTGCCTGTTACTCCACGCAAAGTTCAAAGCTGCAAACATTGCCTTTCTGTACGATTCTCCCTCTTCGGAAGTGTTTGGCACGCATGCAAGCTCCCTGTCGGGCAATGAGATATTGTATTTTTTTAGGGCCTGCTCTGATACCCTGAGATAATCGCTGCAGATCTGGTGCCCAAACCCTCTTGATCCGCAGTGGATAAGAATCGTGATTCCGCCTTCCTGGATTCCCATTCTCTTTGCGGCTTCCTCGTCGTAGATCTTTTCGACCTTTTGCACTTCGAGAAAATGGTTTCCAGATCCAAGGCTTCCAAGCTGCGGAGCGCCTCGCTTTCTTGCGGTGTTTGAGACCTTGTTTGGGTCTGCGTTTTTTATCTGGCCGTTTTCTTCGCAGACATCTGCATCGTCTTTGGTGCCGTACCCATGTTCTATTGCCCAGTTTACGCCTCGGACAAGAACCTCATCTAATTGTGAATAGTTTAGTTTCACCGCACCATGTGAGCCGACACCGGATGGGATCGAGTTGAAAAGATCAGTTACAAGCTCTTTGAGTTTTGGCCTGACTTCTTTTTCTGTCAGGTTCATTCGCAGCAATCTGACTCCGCAGTTTATGTCGTATCCGACACCACCAGGGCTGATCATGCCTTCTTCTGCATCCATTGCGGCGACTCCGCCTACAGGAAAGCCGTACCCCTCGTGCCCATCAGGCAACACCACTGCGTGGCTTTGAATTCCTGGAAGTGTTGAGACGTTGATTGCCTGAAGTATGGTTCTATCTGTCATCATCTTTGAGAGCAGGCTTTCGTCTGCGTATATGGTGACTGGAACCTTCATTCCTTTGCTTGGATCAGCCTCGATTCGGTATTCCATGTTTCTGATTTTTTTTGGAGAAAGTGACATTGTCGGTATGGTGTCTTTTTGGCTGATCTTATAAGTAGATTTATTTTTACTGTGGTTTTAGAAAATTTGTGGCGATTCTTCCAATAGATGGCGGCCGGTACGGCACAAAAGAGATGCTTGCTGTCTTTCATGATCAAAAAAAGATAGACTACCAGTTACAGATTGAGGGCGCAGCAGCGGTATCGCAAGGCGAGATGGGTCTTATTCCAAGATCAGCTGCACAAAATATTTTTGCGGCTGCAAAATCAGGCAAAATAACTGCAAAGAGGATCAAGCAGCTTGAGGCAAAAAGCGACCACGACACTGCGGCACTGGTAGAGGCACTCAGCGAAAAATGCAAGCCAGACGCAAGGCCGTGGGTTCACTACGGCCTGACAAGCAACGACTTGGTGGACACCAGCACCTCAATGCAGGTAAGAGATGCATTTGCAATCATGCAGCCAAAGACTGCAAGACTTGCAATTCTTTTGGCAAAAAAAGCGATTCAGTATAAGGATGTGCCTGCAGTTGGACGCACACACGGTCAGCATGCAAGTATCATCTCGTTTGGCCTGAAATTTGCAAACTGGGCAGCAGAGATGGCAAAGCACGTTGAGCGAATCGAGGAGCTGAAAAAAAGAGTCCTGATTTGCAAGACGCTTGGAGTGGTCGGCACTGGCTCACTCATGGGAGCAAAGGCAGTGGAGGTGCAAAAAAGAGTGGCAAAGAGACTGGGTTTGTTTCCTGCCGAGGTCACAACACAGATCATACCACGAGAAAGATACGCAGAATACATTTTCCAGCTTGCGTTACTTGGGAGCACACTTGAAAAAATCGCAATTGAGATTAGAAATTTGCAGCGAACGGAAATCGGTGAAGTGGCAGAGCACTTTAAGGAGGGCCAGATGGGAAGTAGTGCCGTTCCAGTAAAGCGCAACCCAATAAAGAGCGAGAGGATCTCATCACTATCAAAGCTATTACGCAGCCAGATGAATCCTGCATTTGAGAACATACCGTTATGGCATGAACGTGACCTCTCAAACTCTGCAAACGAGCGCTTCACGGTACCAATGTGCTCTATTTTGCTTGATGAGATGCTAGAGACCATGATCAAGATAATTGAAAAGATCAAGATTCACACGGAAAAAATTGACCAGAACCTGTACGTGACAAAAGGCCAGATATTTGCCGAGTTTGTTTTAGAAGCCCTCATCAAAAAAGGTGTCCCCAGGTTTAACGCATACAGAGTAGTCCAACAAGTCGCCTTTGAGGCCCACGACAGCGGAATCGACTACAGCGATGCGGTAAAGGCAAACGAGTTCATCTCTTCAAGACTCTCTGAAAGTGAAATCGACAGGATATTTTCTCCGTCTAGCCACCTTGGGGCATCATCACAGATAATTGCAAACGTAAACTCGTCGGTTCAGAGAACCTGCAAAAAATTCATCTAGACTTTATCAGCGCCTTGTGAATCATCGAGCCATACTGCAGGGCCTTTTTTCTTGCATTTGCTGAAATTTCTGGCACTCCTATTTTGAGTGCCAGTTTTCGTATGACGTGCTTCCTCATCAGGTCGTTTTCGTCCGTGATTTTCTCAGATATTGGCACTGTCTTGGCATAATTTACGAAATCGTCTGATAGCAGAGGCTGGACAATTTTGACGCCAAACTCGGAGCAGACCAAGTTCACAGCCTTCATCATATCGCGTTCGTTTTGAAGCTTGGACTCCATGATCTCTTTTACCTTTAATTCTCCTTCCTTGATTGCGTCTCGATACGCGTTATACCCGCAGAATAGCTCATCGATTCCGTTTGCCGTCACCACCACATCAAAGCCGAATCTTTTTGCAAGCCTGGCAACATGGTAAAACGCAATGCAGTTTTCGTTCCAGGAGAGGTTGTCCGTCTTTATTGCCGATTTAATTTTTGCAGATATCTCATCAAACTCGTTTGGGTCTATTTCTAGGATTTTATGTGGCAGATTTAGAAATTCATTTACCTGCTTTGAGAACTCTATGTCATGCGAGCCTGCAAAACCGATAGTCAGTAACGTGACGTGATAATTCATGTCGGCGCAGATCTTTGCTATTGTCGCGCTGTCCACGCCTCCAGAGAACGCCACGCCTATCCTCTTTTCAGGCACGGTCTGCGAAATTGCAGATACGATTTTTCCCAGCAGATCATCAAATGACATTGTTTTTTTGCCCATGCCCCCATACTAAGAAGTTGCGACGGCAAAATCAGGCACAAAGTGTTTTCAAGTACATTAAGCTTACTTCCAAGTTTTACTGATGAATTCTGCCCGATCATTAAATGCAAAATCGTTACAGCACATCCAATGAAGGCACAGATATCAAAACAACTGCTTGCAGGAGTTTTCATGTTGATGATGGTAACTGCCGCATTGACTATTCCGCAGGCATACGCGCAAGAGAACTCGGATGATAAATCAGATGAGAAAAGATCAACCGATAAAAGATCGGACGACAGAAAAGCAGACAAGGTAAAGCCAATTAAAGTCAGAACGGTTGCAGTTGCAATAGGTGCTGGCGCAGCAGTAGACGAATCAGGCGACATACACCGAAGCCACTTTAGATTTGGCCTTGTGAATGCGACGACAAGCGACGCCGACTTTGCGGTCAAAAAGGGTCAGATGGTGATTCGTGACGATCGCACAAGGGGAGTCTAATGGTTCTTCCAGACACATGGAAGGTTACGGTAAGTGACGATCGAAGCAGCTTTACTGCAACAGGCAAAGTAGCAGGAAGCAACGATACCACATTTGACGTATCACTTCAAGGCTCCAAGATCCGAGATGTAAGAGATGGACACCTGTACCGGGTACAGGGCAAGTTTGTTGGAAACGGAATCGAATACGAGCTGCACTATCTTGGAGCAATATTCAAGAAGAGCATCCCTGTGACGTCCCTTCCAGTCAACTCGCTAGCAGCATAACCTCTTGCATTCCTTTCTTTTTTATTCCAGCAAAAGACCATTCTACAGGAAACGAATCTCTCAAGTCTCCAAAATTATTAATCCAAGCTTGACTGATTCTAGTCATGCGGCCTGAAAAGCTAGCTGATTCGCAGATACAGCAAGAACTAAAGAGCCTTCCAGGATGGAGCATACAGAACGGAAAGCTGCACAAAGAGTTTGTCTTTAAGGACTTTAATGAGGCGTTTGGCTTTATGACAAGGGCTGCACTGCACGCAGAAAAGATGGATCACCACCCAGAATGGTTCAACGTCTACAACAAGCTCAAAGTGGACCTGATGACGCACGATGCTGGCGGAATAACTTCAAACGATATTGTCCTGGCAAAGGTCTTTGAATCGCTAAAGTGAATTCAAGATCATCTAAAAAAATACAGATCTAATTTTTCAGATTTACATGCTTTCCACTTCGTGGAGATCACAATTTGACATGATGCTGTGAGTCATTTTTTTGCAGAAAATGGCAAGTAAGCATGTTTAATAACACACAAAAACCTTGCATGTATGGCCGCAAAGAAAAAAGCAGCAGCAAAATCTAAAGCAAAGAAAAGATCAAAGTGACCTGACAAGGTCTGTTCATTTTTTTACGGATTTTGAAATCGTTTTACTTGTGCAATTGCCAACGGTTAATAGCTGCTACGCAACAGACACGTGTTGACAAAAAGCCACATAGACCACGAATCACTAGTCAAGCACCTAATTGATCACTTCACATCGCTTGGCCTTGAAATCCAGTATGCAAACTATGCCAAGTACCAAAAACCATTCACAATCAGCAGACACTCACCTGATGTCATAGCAATGGATCGTGCAAAGCACCTCGGGTACATAGGGGAAGCAAAGACGTGCGTGGAGCTTGACGAGCAGAAAACAAAAGAGCAGCTGCAGGATTTTTCCAACAAGCTCATGAGAAGTGGTGCCTCTGAGCGCATAAGGCTGCCGCTGTTTGTGGCAGTCCCACACGAGTGCAGCATGAAGATGGCGCACACTCTAAGGGATCTGCACCTTGATTCCAAAGAAAACATCCACATCATGGATTTCTGAGCGGTGTGAGATGCAGCTGCCGAGATGTTTGGTTATTCATATTTATACCCAAAATGAGAAGCAATTTTGCAAATGACAACAGAGCCAGTAATAGTCGATTCGGATTTTAGGTACATCGACAAAAAGGGCACACTGCTCAAGTCAAGAACGGAATTGTCAATATCACAGATGCTGTTCTTTTTGAGCATAGACTACGAATACCAGCACACAGTAACACTGCCTGACGGCAAGTCAGTAGTGATTGATTTTAAGACAGAGGACGGCAAGCTAATAGAAGTAATTGACTCTGATTCCGATATAGAAAACTACAAGATGGTAAAAAAATTCAGCCAAGACATCAAGGTGATGGCAATTGGCCAGCCCAAGTTTGCCGCAAAAATAAAGGAACTTGATGACATAGTATACTATGATACCAAGGACGCGCAATCCGGCTCTATATTCATCGAGGATCCTTCATTTGCGTTTGATTACGCACACATTCTGCCTTTGGTGGAAAAATGCTCCATTTTGCACGGCCACACATCAAACGTCTTGGTGGAATTGGTAGGCGACATGAAGAACAATCTCTTGATTGACTTTGGGGAGGCAAAAAAGATAATCAAGGGAGTCATCTCTATTTTGGATCACAAGTTTTTCATCAACAAAAAATACCTCAAATCCGAAGACCAATCGCATTTTCGGATCACGTTTGACGGGCCTCGTGGTACATTTGATATGCAGGTCCCAAAGGACACTACATATCTGCTTGAGGGTGAGGCTACTGTGGAGAATCTCTCAACTGAGATAATCAAGAACCTCGTTCCCAAACTTCCAAAAAATATAGAGGCAGTAGGGGTGTACATCTACGAAGGCTACAACAAGGGCGCGCACCTTTTATCCAAAATCTCAAAATCCTAGAGTATGGAACCAAAGATCAAAGAGACTGCATGGAACCCTGAGCTTGAAAGCCAGATTCTCAAAAGCTGGCAGGATTCACGACTGTACGACTTTGTTCCCTCTGATGAGAACTTTATAATTGACACGCCACCGCCGTATCCTTCTGGGAGGCCCTGGCACATCGGCGCTGCCGCTCATTATGCGCAAATAGACATGATAGCTAGGACTGCGAGAATGGCAGGCCACAATGTCTACTTTCCAATCGGAATTGACAGGAACGGACTGCCAGTGGAACTGTACACCGAGAAAAAACACAACATCAGGATGCAGGAGACGGAGCGCTCCAAGTTCTTGGAGCTGTGCAAGAGCTCCTTGGATGATCTGGAAGCGGAGATGATCCAGATAATGAAGAGCCTGGGACTTTCTGGGAATTTTGCCAATTACTATAGAACCGATTCTGAGGAATACCGCACCCTGACGCAGTCCACGTTCATTGAACTGTGGAAAAGGGGAATAGTGTACAAGGCTACACGCCCAAACAACTACGACTGGGTTTCTGGAACCACGATAGCTGATGCTGAGATAGTGTACCAGGACATACAGACAAAACTGGTGTACATGAAGTTCAAGATCAAAGACTCTGACAGAATAGTAATCATTGCAAGTACGAGGCCAGAGTTGTTGTGCGCATGCCAGACCGTAATTGTGAATCCAGAAGATGAAAGATACAAGGAGTTTGTTGGAAAGAAAATAATCATTCCAGTGATAAACAGGGAGGTTATCATACGCGAACATCATTCTGCTCAGATGGAGTTTGGGTCAGGCGCTGTGATGGTGTGCAGCTATGGTGATCAGAACGACGTTGCCCTGTTTCGCGAGCTGAAGCTAGAGGAGATTGTCGCAATAGGAATGAACGGCCTGATGACAGAGGCTGCTGGAAAATATGCAGGCCTCAAGGTAAAGCAGGCTCGCACCCAGATAATTGAGGATCTGCAGAATGCCGGACTGGTTGAGAAAATCGAGGAGATTGTTCACCGCACGCCTGTGTCTGAGCGCAGCAAGATACCAATTGAGATCATACCAATGGAGGAATACTATGTGAGGCAGGTGGATTCTATTGAAAAGATTCGCGGGATTGGCCAAAAGATCAGATTCTATCCTGAAATGCACAAGCAGATCCTGATGAACTGGCTTGATTCCATATCTATTGATTGGCCCATTTCGCGCAGGAGATTCTACGGCACTGAGATTCCCATATGGTACTGCAAAAATTGTTCAGAGCCGCATGTGCCGGAGCCGGGAAAATACTACACACCATGGAAAGATTTGGCGCCTTTTGAGAAATGTGTCAAATGTGGCGCCAAAGAGTTTGTGGGGGAGACGCGCACCTTTGATACCTGGATGGATTCCAGCGTGTCGCCTTTGTTTGTCTCAAAATATGGGAAAGATGACGAGTTTTTCAAAAAAACGTATCCTGCCACGCTTCGGCCACAGGCAAAGGACATCGTACGAACATGGCTGTACTATACCATTTTGAGGTGCGAGCAGCTGACCGGCAAGGCTCCCTGGTCTGAGGCCTGGATAATGGGGTATGGTCTTGACGAAAAGGGAATGAAGATGAGCAAGAGCAAAGGAAATGTTGTTGATCCGCTGCCCGTGATCCAAAAGTTTGGAGCTGACACGTTTAGGTTCTGGAGTGCAAGCGAGATAAACCATGGATATGACTTTAGGTGCTCTGAGCAGAAGATTGATGCTACCAAAAAGTTTCTTTCCAAGCTTTGGAATGTATCTAGATTTATCTCCAGTTATCCGGTTGTGCAGAAAGGAAATCTGACTAAAACTGATGAGTGGATTCTGTCTGAGCTTGACAATATGGTAAAAGAGTGCAAAAAAGGCTATTCCGAATACAATTTTTTTGTTCCAGCTGTTGCAGTGCGTGAGTTTACCTGGAACGTGTTTGCGGCTCACTATATCGAAATGGTAAAGGCGCGCGCATATGGTGATGGCTTTACCGAGGATGAGAAAAATGCTGCAATCTACACCCTACACAAGATCCTCTCAACTATCTTGCTTTTGCTTGCACCAATTACGCCATTTATCACGGATTTCATGTGGCAAACGTTGTATTCCAAGGATACAATTCACAAACAGAAACATCCAGAACCAGAAAATCTTGGAGATGTGACTAGTCTCACAAAAGAGATCACAGATTTCAACTCCAAGGTTTGGAATGAGAAAAAGACAAAAGGTTTGTCTCTAAAAGACTCTATCTCAATAGAAATTCCGGACTCACTCAAGCAGTTTGAAAAAGACTTGATTCAAATGCATAGAATAGGATGAATTGTGGGTTTGAATCCCATTCGGTTCGATTCGCTATAAATTAGATTTAGATCTGTGATTTATTTTTTCTTTGGCTTTATCATCGAAACAAAGTACTTGTGCCATGAAACATCCGTTGTCAATTCGGGATGAAACGAGGTAGCAAGGACATTTCCCTGTTTTACTGCAACAACTTTTTCGTTAAATTTTGATACCACTTGAACATCCTTCCCAAGGCCCTCAATTGACGGAGCGCGAATAAACACGCCTCTGGACTTTGTAATTCCGATTGACTGCGCATCAATCTCTGCCTCAAACGAGTCCCTCTGGCGCCCAAACGAATTTCGCTCAACCCGAACATCCAGTAAATCCAAAAGCGGCTGATCCATCTTGCCAACTATTCTGTCCTTGGCGTTTTTTGAAAGCAAGATCAATCCGGCACATATTCCAAATACTGGCATGCCTTGCTGAATTTTCTCTTTAATTGTCTTGATTGCTCCATTTACAAGCGACATTTGGCCAATCATGGTGCTCTCCCCGCCTGGAAGTATCAAACCGTCAAGCTTTGATATCTGGTCTGGTGTCTTGACCTGTCTTACGTTTCCTTTGAGGCCTGCCTTTGCAAGCGCAGCTCTGGTAGCGACAATGTTCTCCTCAACGTCTCCCTGCATCCCCAAGATTCCAATGTTTACGCTCATGCCGTGCTTCCACGCTCTTGCATTTTTAGCTCTAGATTCTTTACATCGAGGCCTAGCATCGACTGGCGCTCATCAATCATCCTCTGCGCCTCTTTGACCTTGTCTGCATCCTCCCAGAATGTAGTGGCCAACACAACCGCACGTGCACGCTCCTTTGCGTCTTCGGCCTTGAATATTCCAGAGCCGACAAAGATGCCATCGCATCCCAAAGACATCAGATAAGCTGCATCCGCAGGAGTCGCAATACCGCCTGCAGCAAAATTCACGACAGGCAGCCTGCCAATTTTTGCAGTCTGCTCCACCAAGTCATAAGAGACTTTGAACTCGCGGGACATTCTGACCAAATCCTGATGATCACCTGATTCATAGATTGATTTTATTGCGCGTAATTCATCATTTACCTTTTTGATGTGAGTGACTGCCTCTGCAACATTTCCGGTTCCTGGCTCGCCCTTGGTTCTAATCATTGCAGCACCTTCCTCGATTCTTCGCAAAGCTTCGGCCAAAGAACGAGCGCCATTTACAAAAGGAGTAGTAAAGTCCCATTTCCAAATGTGATGGGTCTCGTCCGCCGGAGTCAAAACTTCGGATTCGTCGATCATGTCCACGTTTGTCTCCTCTAGGACTCGAGCTTCATACACATGACCAATCCTGCACTTTGCCATGACAGGAATGGTGACTGCATCCATGATTTCTTCGATAACTCGTATACTGGCAGTCCTTGCAACACCACCAGCTTTTCGCACATCTGATGGCAGCTTGTCCAATACCATGACTGATACAGCACCTGCCTCCTCTGCAATCATTGCCTGCTCTACAGTAGTGACATCCATAACCACACCATTTTTGAGCATGTGAGCAAATCCGCGCTTTAGTGTGGATGACCCACGAGTAATTGAGAAAGAGCCGACCTTTTCGCTTACTCTGCCCTTTGCGTTTGGCAGGTCGCCAGACAGTGGAATCATAGAGGTTTTAGTCAAATTTGTATATTTATAATACGCGAACCTTTTGTGTACAAAAAATCTACTCGCTTAGCTTTTTTGTGACGTTTTGAAGCTCAGAGCCCACCATGGTTATGATGGGGGGGATGAATGTGGACGTTGCGTTCTGCTCCGGCCACTGGATCTGCTTTGTGTTTCCATTCAGTGTGACCTTGAGTGAGAACTTGTCGAATTCCATCATAGAGTTGTCTGCTGAAATAGAATCAATGGGGATTTGCATAAAGCCGGTCTCCTTGATTAGCGCGATGTACCTTTTGACGCCGTCGCGTCCAAGTGACGTGGTTTTTTCTGGGAGCGGTGTCCCGCCCTCGGTCACCAGATACCTGACATCACCCTCGTTTGATATGGTGAGTATCTCTGATTTTTGGGGAACCAGTCTCTCTGTCAAACCAATTGACGACTTTAGTATGCGGTGCTTTGTGAACTCAATAGATATTCTGTCATCTGCGTTCGTTGCAGAAAACGGGATCTGCGGATTCACAATCATCGGAATGACAATCAGAATCGCCAGAATTATCGGAACCGAAGCTGCAATCAGTATGATCGGCCTTGCCACGACATTGTTCTTTTGGCGTTTTGTAATTAAATCTAGTTGATACCCTACACCACTTCAAATAAATCCAAGTTCCTAATTTTCTCTACTTGTGGGGTCGTAGCCTAGCCTGGTAGGGCGACTATGATGTAAAGTCATCGCTAGAGGCTCCAGAAGTAAACCAACCCAAACTGATTTCACAAGATGATGTGAGTTTGGAGCTGCAGTGACCTGTAGATCGCCGGTTCAACTCCGGTCGGCCCCACGTTATTTTTAGGCCTGAAAGCTGATTGTGACTGTATCTTCGGTGATTGTAGTCCGGCATGATTTGTCAAGCGCGGTTCTTATCAGGCCTTCCACAAAATGTTTCAAGTATAACGAGCCCTTTTCCTTCAAGTCGTGATGAACGGAAAGCGAGACCTCGCCTTCTGTCTGCTCCATGTCTGCTCTTCCATATCCACAATAATCAAAGTAAAACCTCAGAAACTCTATCACAGTCTGCAGGTTCAGCTTTTTCCACTTGAATAAAATAAACTCCTTTGCCTCCTGGCTTCCAGCTCTGATTCCAAGCTCGACAATCTCTTTTTCTGGTATCTTCGAGAGAATCCTTCTGAAAGTATCGGTGCTGACTTTGAGAACCCCGAATTTTTTTGTAAACACTTCCTGCTCTACGTATTTTCCAAAGATCTGGTTTACAAGCGTGTTGAGGCTGATGCTCTGCTCTTCTGCAAGGTCGCGCAGGGATTTTGAATAATCCTCGTCGATCCTGAACGTAACGCTCGAGGTCTTTTTGGAGCTCATAGGGTCATACCATGACGGTTGCTTATCAGTTTAACCGCACTTGGTTGCAGTGTATACTGTCTGGTTTAATCCGACAAGCGCGTAACCACCACATGGCATTTTCGTGCAAGGGCATCTGTATTAGGTACAAGAGCCAGGGAACCGAGAACGGCAAAAAATACCAGAACGGCCAAAAACGCTGCTCAAACTGCGGCCTCTATATGAGCTGGCAAGAGATAAGGTGCCCATGCTGCAGCGCCATTCTCAGGACAAAGGCGCGCTGATGATTGCAAACGCTTGCACAATATTCCTTCCCATTAAATCCCGATTCGACGATAATAATGTCGAGTGACATAAAATGCAAAACCAAATTCAAGAAAAAAGCGCACCATGGAAGATGTTTACCATGTTGGGACTGGCAGGACTATCGGTCCTCATTCTGACAACCATAGTTCCAATCGCTCACTGGGTGCCAATCACCGTCACAGAAAGTGCGGTAGTGGTTGGTGTAACGGAGCAGGGATGTGTGGTTGAAGGAAGCTACGGCTATCCGGTCGTAGTGAGCGGATGCAGCGCCCAGCCAGGAGAGACAATACAGGTCTCATACAACATGCCAGCCATTGTGCAAAGCCAATACATGCAACGAGTTCAGGAAAAAGTTGCTCTGGTGCAGCCCTGAGCTCTATTTTTTATAATTAAGGTGATCAAACCATGAAACAACGAGTAACAATAATGCTGGACGATGAAGTTGTCAAAAAGATAAGAAGGATCCAGTCAATGATGATCCTAGAAAAACAGAGATCTGTGAGCCTCTCGTCACTGGTCAACAAAATCCTAAAAGAAAATCTCTAGCTTTTCTTTGAGCGGAGCACGTTTAGAGCCGAGCCCTGCCTGAACCATTCTATCTGCGCCGGGTTGTAGGAATGAGCAAGCTGGATCTCGTCCTTGGAGCCGTCTGCATGCGATATGGTGCATTTTACAGGTCTGCCCTGCGACAGCTTGTCGAGCTCGATTAGGCTGAGCGAGTCTGTCTCCTGGATTTTATCATAATCTGCGGGATTTGAAAACGTGAGTGCCAAAACTCCCTGCTTTTTGAGGTTGGTCTCGTGGATTCGAGCAAAGCTTTTTGCAATCACTGCGGCGCACCCAAGGAACCTTGGAGTCAGTGCCGCATGCTCCCTGCTGCTTCCCTCGCCATAGTTGCTATCGCCAATTATCACCCATCTAATTCCATTTGCCTTGTACTGGCGCGCAATGGATGGGATTGATTCCACATTCTTTGTCAGCACGTTTTTGCTCTTTCCGACCTCGCCTGAGAACGCATTTACTGCGCCCAAAAGCAAATTGTCGCTCAACTTGTCCAAGTGACCTCGGTACATCAGCCAGGGCCCGGCAGGTGAGATGTGATCGGTGGTGCACTTTCCTTTTGCTTTGACCATTATCGGCATACCAGTATAGTCTCTGCCATCCCACTTTGCAAACGGTTCGAGCTTTTGCAGTCTTGTGCTGTTTGGATTTATCAACACCTCAACAGAATCGGGATTGTTCGATGGTGGAACGTAGATGCCCTGTGTCGTTTTGAATCCGTTCTGCGGAACTTCTGGCGCAACTTGCGGCGGCTGCAGCTTGAATTTCGTTCCGTCCTGCGCTGTCAGCTCATCAGAAAGTGGATTAAACGATAAGGATCCGCCAAGCGATAACGCAATCACCAATTCAGGACTTCCAATGAAGTTCATCGTGTTTCTTTTTCCGTCGTTTCTTCCAGGAAAGTTTCGGTTAAACGATGTAACTATGGTGTTTGGCTCGTCTCTTTTCAGCTCAGGCCTGCTCCACTGGCCGATACAGGGTCCGCACGCGTTTGCAAGGACTGTGGCACCTATGTCTTTGAGTGATTGCATCTGGCCGTTCCGCTCTATTGTGGCCCTGATCTGCTCTGATCCGGGGGTGACAAGAAGTGGAATCTTGGCCTTGACTCCTTTTTCTTTTGCCTGCTTTGCGATGCTTGATGCGCGCGACATGTCCTCATATGACGAGTTGGTGCAGCTTCCAATCAGCGCGACAGAGATGTCGTTGACATAGTTGTTTTTCTTTGTGTCCCCTGCAAGTTGTGATATGGGTCTAGCTAAATCAGGCGTGTGCGGTCCAACTATGTGCGGTTCCAGCTTTGATAGGTTGATCTCAATTACCCTGTCAAAATATTTGGTGGGATTTTTCTCGACATCTTCGTCCTCAGTCAAAAGATCCAGGTGATTGTTTGCCAGGTCTGCAATCTCGCTTCGTCCTGTGGCCCGAAGGTACGTCTCCATTTTTTCATCATACGGAAATATGGAGCATGTTGCGCCAATCTCGGCGCCCATGTTAGTTATTGTGGCCTTACCTGTGCAGCTAATGGTTTCAGCCCCAGGCCCAAAGTATTCAATTATCGCGTTTGTTCCGCCTGACACAGTGAGGTGCCCTGCCACGTACAGTATGATGTCCTTTGGCGAGGCCCATCCGCTTAGCGAGCCAGTCAGGTACACACCTATCCTCTTTGGGTAGAGCAGCTCCCACGACATGCCTGCCATTACCTCTGCCGCATCCAACCCGCCAACGCCAACTGCTACCATTCCAAGGCCGCCCGCGTTTGGAGTGTGCGAGTCCGTACCAATCATCAATCCCCCAGGAAAGGCGTAATTTTCCAAAACCACCTGGTGGATGATCCCAGCCCCAGGCTTCCAAAACCCGGCCCCGTACTTTCTTGCGGCAGACTCCAAAAACTTGTACACTTCGTTGTTTTCGTACAGCGCGGCCTTTGTGTCGGACTCGGCCTCAACTCTTGCTTGAATCAAATGATCGCAGTGAACCGTGGTTGGCACCACGACCTGCTTTAGTCCGGCTTGCATGAACTCGAGCATCACAGTCTGACCAGTGACGTCTTGCAGCGCAACTCTGTCCGGATTCAAAAACACGTAGCTTTTTCCGCGCTCCGGCTCTTTTCCATCAAGTTCAGCCAGGTGGCCAACCAGAATCTTTTCACTTAAAGTGAGCGGCCTTTTCACGGCGTTTCTAAATTTGGAAACGTTTGCCTCTAATTTTTTGTAAACATCAAGCACTAACTTTGGAGTAGTTTCTATTTCCATTATACCAGCAAGTGATTATCTCTAATTGTGGTTATAAATCGTATCAGCGCAACTCGACAATTTGATCACATGCTGTCGGTTTTTGTTGCATGTGCTAACATTAATAAGCCAAAAACAGCTTTATGGAATGGGGTACGAGCTATGAATCATATTCTGTTCACATTGGGGGGATCTCTGCGTGGTCAATAAGGGATTTCCGACCTTTGGCATGTCGCAGGCAGGCGCGTACATTGCAGCACTAAAAAATTACAACCTTCCAGATTTTATTTTAAAAAAGATAGCAAAAGAATGCAGCTCTAGTCTTTTGGAGAGGGGCCGACTCGACGATCGACTCCAGAGCATGAATGACACGGCGCTCACAACTCTCCACAGAATTTTCATCGACTGCGAAAGCGACGACGAAGGCAAGTTTGCAGATTTCAGGTTTTACGCGTATGTGGCAAGCATGTACCACAAGTGCGACATTCTGATAAACGAGACCATCCCCGGCGCGTCAGGCAAAAATCACAAGATCCCAGTCGCGGTCAAAAACAACGGAATGTACATTGCAGTTGCGTTCAACAAATCCACCGGAACGCCGGTCCAAAAAAGGGAGGCAATCAAGTTTTACAATATTGTTGATGACGTCAAAAAAGGCGACCACGGAACGATGCTGACTGACGCAATCTTTGGCACATCGGTCGGCTTCAAGGGAGATTCTCTGGTTGAGCTGGAAAATCTCAGCAAGTCGCGCAAGTCTGATGCGGAAAACAGACTCGAAATAAAGACCGCAAATTTTGAAAACCGAATTTATTCAGTGACCAAGTGCAGCTAGATCCACTTTACCTGCCCGCTCTCGTAGTATTTTCTCCTTGTTTGCGAGTGTCGCGGCCTCACGTGCAATACGGAGTTGCAGCAGGGGCACTTGGTGTTGTCGCACTTTAGGTAGACGTCGCACACGCCGCACCTTTTTTGACCGTTGTATCTGAGCGATGTCTCGCCCAACAGTTTCTTGTACTTTGTCTTGCAGTTTCCCTTGCAACTCAACATTGTTCTGTATTGGAGTTTGGAAAACAAAAAGGGGTGGTTATTGTATTATGACCTAAACCCTGACGCATCAATGGTCATAAAGTACGGATCCTTGTCGGTCTTCTCAAAATTCTCCCCGTACTGCTCAAATGGGTGCGAGTCAAGTGTATGTCTAGTCCACACGTCGTGCACAAGCTCGGCCTGCTTTTTGATTTTTTTCTGTTGCAAAAACTCGTGCGCAAGCTCGTGTGACACTGCGGCGCAGTTTCTCTGCGCCAAAAAAGAAATGTCGTTTTCGTCCTGCGGTTTTTTCCACAAGACCATCCCAAAGTTTTCCGCATAGTATCCCTCACATGCTATGCAGTCAGTCCACATAGGCCTAAAGTGGCACAGATAGAAATGAAACGTGTCTTGGCCCCTGCTTCTGTGATCATCAAGGAGCGTGCTGGTGTCTAGTCTGCGCAACAATCCTTGTTTTTGCGTCACCATCTCGTCGCACTTGATATCGACGTCTACTGAGAATGTGTCTTTGATCCATTTTTTGAAAAACTGCGCCATCTTCTGGACGTACTCGAACTCTTTTGAACGCTTGCCAAGATCGTCTTTGGTTATAACGAAAATAAAATGCAAGAGCATGACAAGAAAAAGAGAGTGATTAAGATTGGCCCTCAATACCCATAAGGGTTAGTGTAGATCTGATTTTCTCGATCTTGCGAATCTTCCAAGTGATGGTCTCGCGCAGTGCCTCGACTGTAGGAGACTCGATTTTGGCCAAGATGTCGTATGCACCAAAGGTACCATGAACTTCTTTGACGCCATCAAGCGACTTTAGCTGCTTTATGATGGCCTCTTCTGATCCGAGTTCGCAGTTTATTAGAACATAAGCTGTCGCCATGATAAATTATAGGTGTCGGGATATATCAATAAACCTATTGCCTGTTTCTATTTTTGCGAAATCTCGGTAATTTCGCCCCATATTTGGGTAGGAACGGGCATCACAGACAGTCTTGATATCCTGAGGAGCTCCCAGCCCTTGAATTTGTTGTTGCGTTTGATCTCATCTAGTGTGACGGGCCTTGGCAGCTTCTCTTTGAACTTTACATCAACTACTACGAATCTCGGATCTTTTTCCTTTGGGTTTGGGTATGCTTCAGACGCAATCTCCATTATGCCAGCAATCTGTTTTTCGTCACCCGAATGGTAGAAAAACGCAAGGTCACCTTTTTTCATCTGCCTCATGTGCTTTAGCGCCAGGTTGTTGTGGATCCCATCCCATGCGGTCTTTTTGTCTTTTTGCAGTCTGTCGATGTTGTAAGTCGACGGTTCCTGCTTGCAGAGCCAGTAGGCCATTGTTGTGGAATTATTTTTCAAATCTAATATTTGCTTTGATAAATGATGTACCCCGGCACTGACTCACATATTATCAAAGGTATTAGCCTAATCCTCAAATATGCTCTGTAGCCGGGGTAGCCCTGTCGCACACCTGGGTGGACCCAGAAATCATGGTTTAGCATCATAGTCATTCTAGTCCGTCTGTGTGCCTTTTTGGGCAATCATTAACGGATCAAGTGAAATATTAACTCAGACACTCGGAGCTAGAAAAAATCGGACAGGGCTATCTCAAATCCGGATACGGGAACTCGGATTTTGAAATTCTCAATTACTTTGGAGTCGATTTGCCCAATGACTCCTATCTTTTTGTCGTTGACAATCACGTCGGCCGTCTTTCCCTGCTCAAAGATCGGGTTTGTCGAAGTCTTTGTCTTGCATTCGATGTCAGAACCGGTTTTCAGCAGTGATTGCAATGTCGCTTTTATTTTTGTAAAGCTGGCATCTTTGTCTGCGCTGATACATGCCAAGCTGACCGATTCATTTATCGGCGAATCACCAAAAAACACGGTTCCAATCTCAAAGATGTTTTGCGGATATGACTCGTGGACGTTTCTTGAGAGATTCTCCAAAAGCTCCGGCAAAAGCGAGTCACGCAAAATTGTGTACTCGAGACTTTTTGATTCTGCAACTTCTATCAACTTTGATGAATTCCTTTTTGTCTCGTCATATAGTGTACGTTTGCTTGTTAGGCTGGTATTGAGCGCTTCAGTGAATCCAAGGCCCACCATTATCTGGCCAAGCTGGTCCATCTTTTTTGTGATTGCATTTTTTTGGCCAACAGATGCAGATAGTGGGAGCGTTGGGGTGAGATTCTGTATTCCGTATCCCAAAGCTACTTCTTCTACAAGATCCATTGGGCCGAAAATGTCAAACCGGAATCTTGGAATGTTGCACATGATTTTTTTGCCGCGTGGAGATGCATCCAGTCTGCACTTTCTTAGATAATTGCAGATTGTGGCAGAGGTGAGGTCCAGCCCCAGTGTCTGATTCACAAGGTTTGGATCTAATGGCATGGGTCTCGTCTTGAAGATCAGAGACGAGCTCTTCGAGTCTGTCTTGAGATCGTACAAAGTAAACCCAAGGCCCTGCAGGGTGGTTGCCACTACTGCAAGCGCGTCTTCTGTGGAATTTTTGTCCGTACCAGTCACCTCTACTAGGAGATTGGTAGTCTTTGTAGACACTGTAGTCATTGCAGAATTGATTATTGGGGGAAAAGAAATGGTGTTGTTTTTTGAATCGATAATCATTGGAACTTTTTGGCCCTGTATCAGCTTGCCATAGTCGTGTCCAACATCGGTTTTTTCTAAAATTTCCGCCACACTCATGCTGGCAGTCATGGTGAGTGGAACAAACTTGTGGTCCTTTGACTTTACAGTGTAGACTAGTGGGAGTGATAGTGCGTCTAGGTCGTGAATACCCACTGAAGCCTTTTTGCGGCGCCTCCCTACTCCAAAGTGGAGGTCTTCTTGCAGCGCAATCAGCTGCTTTATTGCCTCGTCGTCAAGCTTGCCGTTTTTTGCTATAATCCCGCATACGAACGGGCGGATCTTTTTTACGCTGGAATCCGTCTTGATGAGAGCCAACCTGTCTGATTTTTTTATGATTATTTTTTCAAGGCCTTTTTTTGTTCCAAACAAGCCTTGTAGGCCTGCAGCGATTCCTACATCCGTCGCATAGTCTGGTCGGTTCGGGCTATATTCGACCTTGACGTATTCCTTTGTCTCCTCCTCGATGTCGAGACCCAAAAACGGCAGCGCATCGAGAATCTTTGATTTTGATGATTTTCCGACCAGCTTTTCCAGTCTGTTTAGGTACAGTGTTACTACTGGCATTTTGTGACGTTCCTCAACCAGCTAAGGTTGTTGTTGTAAAATTCGCGTACATCGTCTAGGCCGTACTTGAGCATCGCGATTCTTTCTATTCCGCCGCCCCATGCAAGGACCGGCCGCGTAATTCCAAATGGCCTTGTGACTTCGGGCCTAAAGATCCCCATTCCAAACAACTCAACCCATTTTCCAAGCCTTTCGTTGTACACCATTGTCTGCAGCGATGGCTCCGTATACGGGAAGAAAGTGGGCCAGAATTTTATTTTGTAGAGGCCCATCTTTTTGTAAAATTCAGTCTGTATTCCCATCAGATCCCGCAGCGAAACGTTTTTTCCGACGACGATCCCCTCTACCTGGTTGAATTCTACCAGGTGCTTGTAGCTGACCTTTTCGTTTCTAAAGACACGGCCCAAAGAAAACACTCTATCTTCTTGCGGCTTGTGGTCTGCCAGGTACTTGATTGTGACACACGTGGTGTGTGTTCGCAAAACCATCTTCTTTGCAGCATCGACACTCCAGTCATACTTCCATCCCTTTTTGTGTGCGGCTGAAACTTTTTTGATCTGGTCTGCGCTTGCGAATTTTTCAGCCAGCTTGTCTTTGATGTAAAAAGTATCCTGCATTTCTCTTGCGGGGTGGTCTTGCGGCGTAAACAATGCATCAAAGTTCCAAAAGCTTGGCTGCGTATAGTTCCCCATCACCTCGGAAAACCCAAGGCTGACAAAGACTTCGCGGATTTCATCGATGGTGTCCTTGAGGGGGTGCGTCCTTGCCGCGTACACGCGAGGAACCTCGGCTTCGACATCTATTGCGCCGATGTCTTCCTTTTCAACATCGATTGTCTTTGCCTGTTCGGAGAGTAGAACCGTTCTTGACTTGGTAGTCTCTACTATGATGTAGTCTGGCCGCTTTTTTATTGACTCTAGTGTGGCGGTGTCTTTGATCTGATCAGCTGCCACCTTGCCGTTGTCCCCGATATATGAGATCATCTTTTCTTCGCGTGTCTGTTCCGGTTTTTGATTTAGTGAAACAATGTTTGATGGTTCTGCCTTCTCTATGTTTATCCAGTTGTTTTTCTTTGCGTTTGCTATTGCTACGTTGATTTCATTGCCGAGTTTTTTTTGCAGATCGGAAAACGACATAGGTTGACTTTCGATTAGGTTGACAAGCTTTCTTTCTGGCAGTCCATCCTGCTTTGCCCTGAGGCCGTTTGTTCCCAACTTCACAAAAGATTTTTCAGATTCAGATACGGTTGCTAAATTTTTTAGCCTGAGCCACTCGATTCCCCTCCTGGTCTGATCAATGGACAAGTTAGTTTTTTCTACGATTTGTTCTTCGGTGAGGTTTGGTGTTGTCTTGAGAAGTTTGATGATTGTTTTTTCAATTGGGTGGAGAACTTGAGACAAACAACAAAACGATCCGAAAAGACTTTTTAAACCTTAACCTAACTCAATCATGGATGTCTCCTGACGATTTCATTGTGACGCCGTGGCACGTCGAAGGAGAAATCGATTACGACAAGCTCATCAAACAGTTTGGGACAGAAAAGATCACACCGGCACTCCTAAAGCGACTCGAAAAGATAACGGGCGAATCACACTTTATGCTGAGGCGCGGAATTTTTTTCTCGCACCGCGAATTAAACAGAATTTTGGACGATTATGAGAAGGGCACCAAGTTCTTTTTGTACACGGGACGAGGCCCGTCTGGTCACACGCACATAGGCCATCTGGTTCCGTGGGTATTCGCAAAGTGGCTCCAGGAAAAATTCGGCACCACGATGTACTTTCAGCTTACCGATGATGAGAAATTCTACGCAAAGCAGAACCTGACTCTAGAGGAAACAAGCCTGTTTGCACGCGAAAACGCACTAGATTTCATCGCACTTGGGTTCAAGCCGGACAAGACAAAGGTAATCATAGACACGAAAAACATCAAGACGCTCTACCCGCTTGCCGCGCAGGTTGCAAAAAAGATCAACTTTTCAAACACAAAGGCTGTCTTTGGATTTACGGGCGAGACAAACGTCGGCATGATATTTTATACATCACTCCAGTCTGCGCCCTGCTTCATTGAGGACAGGCCGGTTCTGATTCCGCTTGGTGTGGACCAGGATCCTCACTTTAGAATAACGCGAGATGTTGCGCCAAGAATAGGAAGGCCCAAGCCGGCACTCATCCACAACATCATGATTCCGTCGCTTTCAGGGCCGGGAGGAAAGATGTCTGCATCCGAGGAAGTAGGAACAATCTACACGACTGACTCGCCAGAGCAGATAAAAAAGAAGATCAACAAGTACGCATTTTCCGGAGGACAGCCGACTGTAGAAGAACACAGAAAGATTGGCGGAAACCCGGACATTGATGTATCATACCAGTACCTGAGAATCTTCTTTGAGCCAGACGACAAAAAACTCAAGACAATTTACGACGACTACAAATCAGGCAAGATGCTTACCGGCGAGCTCAAAGCTATCTTGATTGAAAAGGTCACAGAATTTTTGAAATCACACCAGGAAAAACGCGAAAAGGCAAAAGACCAGCTGGAAAAATTCCTGCTGAAGGACTAATGAAGATCCAGGTTATCTGCCAAGACAAACACGAGGCAGCCAAGCTTGCAAGCCTCATTTTCATAAAGGATGGAAAGGAGACCTTCATCTCATCTATTTTGAACATCTATGACACAGAGGTGGTAGTGGCACTCAAAGACAAGTCGGCACACTCCATCGTGTTCAGGGACGCAAGCGAAGTAGACAAGTTTGCCGACTTTATCCAGTCCGTAATAGACAAGGTAAATCAGATAATAGACACCAAGGCAACAAACGATCTAGTTGAGATCACAAAAGGCTAGACAAGTGACTTGTCCATTTCGCTTGTCAGGGATTCCTGCACCTTGAGAAAATACAGCCTAGTCGAGCTCGGCATCTGTTCCAAGTTGTTATCTACTGCGATCATGAAATAGCGGACTGCTCTTTTCGAAATGTCCAGATTGAACTTCATCGGCAGTATTGGATCCTGCTTTACCTTTATCTTGTCCACAAGCCATGGTGGTGCCATCTCCTTTGACTCTGCAATTATCTTTTCATACCAAAAGGAGAGACTCTCAGGATGAATTCCTTCCTGTAGCCCGGTCACGTTTTTGACGAATTTCTTCATCATGTCGTTGATGATTGCCAACTCGAGTGGTGGTCGGGAATTCTTGATTTATCTCGATAAATCAAACAAGACTAAACAACTTGTCAATTTTGAATCAGGTTGCCCTGCGGGTCTATCTCCGAGTTTCTGATCCTTGTGCTTGAGATCCGCTTTCCATCCTTTGCAAGAATCATCGGAACCGTAACTATTTTGACTGAGGCCAGCCCGCGCTCCCCCCTCATCTGGTTTAGGACAGCACCCTTGTGGGCTGTCTCGTCGCTTACTATCAGGGCCTCAACGTCTCCCTCAACCACTGCGGGCCCAAAGTCGTTGTCAAGCTTGCTGATGACGTACGACTTTCCTAGGAATTTTTTTTTGATGAGCGCGTCCAGCGTGTCAAATCTTTTTGAATATCCGTTGAGGGTGCTCTTGCCTTTTTTCTTGGCAAGCTCGTCCCCAGTCAGTCCTATTATCACCTTGTCTGATACCAAAAACGCCCGCTCAAGCAGGGCCAAATGTCCGCTGTGAATCACATCGAATGTGCCGCCCATTGCTACTACTTGGAACTGAGCCATGGTGTAGTGTGTAGTTCTTCCAATAAATTTATGGCGTAACCAGAACAATAGAGACAGTCTTGCTTGGGGCCGCAAGTGGCACTGCATCTGGGTCCCACACGTACGTCTCAATAAAGAATCCGCCCTCGTGCTCCGGAGTCCACTCGACTGTTGCAGTCTGCGGCTCTGATGACTCAAAAGTTCCTTCCGTAATTCCAATGAACTCGACTGGAGCTTTTTCTCCGAATTCTTTCACCTGCGCATAGTAGACGTACTGCTGGCTTTGCTTTGTCAGAGCGGAAAACTGGATCGTAAGATCACTTGATATGTTGACAGTCTCCCCGGCTCTGATTTCAGATACCCTGTCCCCTATCACATCGGTCACCTGTACGTTGTTAATCGAAATAAGTCGCGTCAGGGTATCAAGTGAGACCTGGGTCACATCGGTAATCTTTGATTGGAATTCAGTTGACTCTGCGACCACCTTGAATGAAGATGCTCTATAATCAATCTTTGAGTTGAATTCTATCTCTGCGTTCTTTTTTGCAGTGATGTCGTCTACTTCGATTGTCTGTATTCCTACAATTCTTGGAGGCTTGAACGCATCAAAGGCAATCAGGTGCACCTTGGTGTTAGTGCTTGTCGTCTGGCCCACATTGGATATGGTGGCAGGCAAAATGATGGTATCTCCAATCAAAAGGGTCTGCGGCTTTACCTCAAGTGACTGTTGCTTTGCTGAAGCCGAGTTGAACCCAAGCACGTTGATTGTGACTTCGGAGATCTCTGGGTCGGGCGTCTCTGACTTTATGATAAACGGAGATTTTCCTTTTGGCGGAACTATGTCAAGCAACGTGGATGCAGTGACCGTCTCAAGTGGTGGCTCGCCTCCTGGACCTGAAGCCTTTCCGCTGTAAAAGCCGACCCATATTTTGACGTTTTTGACGGGGAAGCTTTTCGTGTTTTCGACTTCGCCTATTACGACAGTGTATCCTTCATCATCTTTGTAGCTAAACGGTGTAGTTGAGGTGAGCTTGACTCCAAGCGTGGATGGGCTTTCTGTGAGCTGGGCAAAGATAGGACTGAGCGGTAGCAATAACAGAATTAACGATGCTGCAAGCAGTTTTTGCATTGGATCTTAGTTATACTAGAGGGTTAATCACATAAGAAATTTCATATTATAAACAAGGTTGACTAGAAGGTTTCACTAAATCAGGAAATAATAAAAGAGAAGAAAAGTGGCTTATCGTCTTTTTCTCATGCCAGTAATAACGAACCAGTAAACTAGACCTGGTGCTAAACCGACAATAAGTGGTATCCAGACGGCAATTGCTTCTGATGCATATGCTGGTGCTGCCATTCCAACTGTCCTTTCAAAATGTCATATTTAAGTCCATCTCTGAGTTGCAGATTGGTATCTGATCGGAATGTAAGTGGACTGAAGGGGATTTGAACCCCTGACCTCCCGCGTGCAAGGCGGGCATTCTACCACTGAACTATCAGCCCTCAGAGAGAGGGCTCGGCGCGTTGATTTTAATTGTTCTCTTTGAGTGGAGGCAAGAATTTTTATTTGCAAAATCTGGAACTCAGAAGCATGGTCGTAATGGAGTCCCAAGTCCAGCTCAAAAAGGGAGACAAAGCTCCAGACTTTGAGCTGATGGGAGTCGACGACAAAAAACACTCGCTTTCAAGCTACAACGCAGACGCGGTGCTCGTTATTTTCATGTGCAACCACTGCCCGTACGTCAAGGCAAAGGTAGACGCAATCAACGAGATCCAGACAAAATTCGGAAGCAAAGTAGCAGTGATTGGCATCAACAGCAACGACGCAGTTGCGTATCCTGACGACTCATTTGAGAGCATGAAAAAATTCGCACAGGAAAAATCAATCAAGTTCTCGTATCTGGTGGACGAAACCCAGCAAGTGGCAAAAAAATACGGCGCAGTCTGTACACCGGATCCATTTCTCTTTGACAAGAACCGCAAGCTTGTATTCCACGGGAGAATAGACAACGCAATGAAGCCAGAAGACAAGGCGACAGAAAAGACGATGATTGCAAACATAGAAAAACTGCTTTTAGGCCAGACAATTTCCAAAGATTTTGATCCGTCCATTGGATGTTCTATAAAGTGGAAGAACTAGCAATACTGTTAAAAGACCGTTCAATTTGAGATTTTTTTGAGGGCCGGTAGCTCAGCTTGGCTGGAGCGTTCGACTGATAAAACAACCTTTCAGACATCGAAAGGTCGAGAGTTCGAATCTCTCTCGGCCCATCATTTTTAGGCAGAAATCGAGTCAACCCAGTGAAGGATTGACTCAAAGTTGTCCGATACAAATTCGGCCTTGATGTTTTTTGCCTTGGTGTAGATCCCAAGATGCAAGTTCTTTCCAAACTTGGGCCTGACGGAATTCACAGACTCTGAAAAGAACTTGGTGCCTTCTTCCGTTGCGCAAAACACCACTACTACCATGATGCTCTGTCTTTGGCGCCAGACCTTGGTGAGGAATTTTTGCAGATCAAGATCATACATCACGTGAATTGCATCAGACATGTCCCCAAGATTCCAGGCCTGCCACCTTTGCGAGGAAAACACACATGATGCTGCCTCAGAATACAACTCACTTTGCGGATCTGCCGCAATCACAGTTACATTTTTCTTTGAATCAAAATCATTGTGCGCAAGACCAAGTATCTGAATCGAGCTTGACACAACACCAGAGAACATCTTTGCCTCGGATCTACCAATCTTTGCCTTGAGATATAGATCCTCAATGGACTCGATTGCAGGTATGATCACCTCGACGATGAGTGTCTTGGTATCTGCACCAGAGTACTGACAGTTTCGGATCAGCTGGTGCGCCTGCTGCTGCGAGCCGGCAATCATGTATTCCTGGAACTTGTTTTTTACCTTGTAGTAGTCTGATGGAAACTCGAGTGTCTCAGTTCCGGATTCGATGAACCACAAATTTGCATTTCCGATGTTTTTTTGCCTGATTATCCCCTCTGCTGCAAACACGTTGAGGTACTTTGTCATAGTTGCGCGGTTTATGCCGAGCCTTTCGGCTATCTCTACTCCAGACAAGCCGGTTTTTGATTCGGATAAAATCTCGATTAGCTGCTGCTGCACACGTCCTTGTTGGTAACTTCGGCCCAAATCTGATTATACTGTGATGGCTAATTATTTAATCTCTAGTCGAGGCTGAGCCCACAAAAAATGTTAAATATTGGGGGTACCTTAAAGTACGGTAATAGGTAAGTAATATGCCAAAAGCAGGATTCAAGTCCATCACGGTCTCAGAAGAAGTATACGACAAGTTCTACGACGTATTTGAAAAGAACAAGTCGGAACTCATGATGAAGGGCGTGAACAGCTTTTCTGGTTACGTCACATACATGCTTGAGCAGATGATGCAAAAGGACAAGACCTTTGCAAGATATGCTCCAAAAATAGAAAAGGTCGCAGTAGACGAGGACAGAGTCGTGCTAAAGGACAACATCAAAAACAGAATCGCCGAGGTCGCAGTCCAGAGAGGAGAATTATTCTGCCAGCTTTGCGAGGAAAAAGACTGCGTCCATGTTGGCTTTGTGTTTTCACTGCCTGACATTTACGAGATTTTGAACGCCAAAGGAATCAAGCACCCGAAATAAAAAATGCAGGAGGTGGGATTTGAACCCACGAACCCCTAAGAGACGGGATCACCCATTATTAGATCTTAAGTCCCGCGCATCCAAAAGCAATTTTGCTTTCTTTGGCCAGGCTCGGCGACTCCTGCGAGATAGCTAGATTTTGGCTGAGATTTAACGGTGACGTTTTGCCAGATCTTTGATTAAACATAATTAGGGATTGAATGAGCAAAATTTTGTGCTTCGATAGCTCAGCCTGGTAGAGCGTTACCTTGGTAAGGTAAAGGTCGCGGGTTCGGATCCCGTTCGGAGCTTATCTCCTTCTATTAGAATCATACAGAATTCAGTAAGGTTTGGATTTTGTAATATCAACGGCAGCTCAAGCCTATAGAACTGTCGAAGTTTTTTCCTAATTCTGTGCTCAAGAACGTAGCTGTAGAGCTTGTCAGTCGACTTTCCATTGAGATAGCTGCGTTCTACGCTACTTAACATGATCAATTGCAATCGGCGCAATTTCTTAAAACCGTTGTGACGTTTGTCTACGAATTCAAGTTACGTATTTTCAATAATTTTCAATCAAACCCTTATTTGGCTATGCAATGAAAAGCATCAAATTATTGCAGTATCTTTATGTCGTTGGTTGACCTGAGCAAGACCTCTTTTACCTTTGGAGGTAGCTCCTTTGGCAACAGGATCTCTACACCAATCACGGTTCCGTCTTCAGACACATCGATGAATCTATCTTCTCCTAACGAGATGGTTTCCTTGACTTTCTTTTTTGACAAGGAAACATACATCGCATTGGCATCAAAATCAACTGACACTGAAGCCATTATTTCTTAAACCTCCTCGTGTTTGCCACATTACAGATATTATAGAAACTTCGGTATTAAATTTACTAGTGTGTACAACCATCAAATACTCCATTTGTTGGGTATTTGGATGCCTAACTAGGGCGTAGCTTTTGTAATTTTCACGAATGTTGTCATAAATAGTCTGAGTCGGGTTGTTGATAACTTACTTAGCAAGGAACTCAGGCACATCTCTTTCCAACACTCTTTCTTGCCCATGTCTTGTCCAACGAATTGTGAAATTATCGCTTGGCACTCATTTGTTTTCAGCATTCAAAGATAAGACGTTGTTGATATGTGATACTTTCTAATAATTTTTGATCAAAAGCTCCGTCTGGCCGGTGCGCTTTGTCGAGTCTGAGTTGATTGCCCGATTTGCGGCAATCTCGATTACCTTCCAGTCCTTTGAGAAAAGCGATCTGACCTCCTTAGAATTTGAGTTGGAGTGCAGCACCCTGCAGCCCCTGTCTGCCAGTTTCTCAGATACCGTGACGAGTTTTTCCAGGTCCTCAAATGTAAAGTCCTTGTTGGTGTAGCTGGTGAAATTGGCAGTCTTGCTGACCGGCTGGTACGGCGGATCAAAGTAGACGTAGTCACCTTTTTTTGCATCATTTAAGACGGAAGAAAAATCACGGCAGCTTATCTGGATTCTTTTTGACTGGAGTATATGGCTTACCGCATACAGGTTCTCCTCGTTTACAATGTTTGGATTGGAGTATCTCCCAAGCGGCACATTGAATTTTCCCTTGCTGTTTACCCGGTACAGGCCATTAAAGCAAGTCCGATTCAAGAACAGCAGCCTGGACACTTTTTCTATCTGGCTTGTCGGCTCGCTTTCCCTTATCTTGTAATAATATGAATCGGGATTTCTGTGGTAGTTTTTTGCATGGCTCTGCAGCGACGATATCATCTCGTCGACCCTGTCCCTGATGGTGACATAGGCCAAGACCAAATCCGAGTTCAAATCCGAAACCTTGCATCTCATGTGACGGTCTTTTTCAAGAAGGTAAAACAAAACCGCGCCCCCTCCCAAAAACGGCTCAAAGTAGCACCCAAACTCTGAGGGCATGTGCTTTGATATTGCGCCGATGAGCTGCCTTTTCCCACCTGCCCACTTGACAAATGGTTTTGGCTCTAGCGAAAGTATCTGGTGGGTCTTCAACAATACTGGATATCATAAAATCATATCCAAACCCAAGACAACAAAAGATCACAAGCGGTACAATATTTTTTAATCAAAAACTGCCGTTAGGCGTGGATAAAATAAGATAAAGAAGGGTGTATGGGTTCTAGTCCCACTTGGACCAAGCTGCCATCCATCTGTACGTCCACGTGTTCAGCTTACATCCTAGCGCGGCCATGGTGACTGATAATACAGCACCTGCTCCTGCGCCCAATGCAACTGGACTGTTATAGAACTTGCCTACTGCAGGCTCTATTGGAGTCATGTATGGGGGCAAAGTTGGTCTTGGATATTTGAATGCAGTCTCTAATGGGTCAGCAACCGTGATTAGGTTTACCATGTTGAACAATGGTAGTGACAGTCCGCACATTACACCACCGAATAGTATCAGTGAGTGCTTGTTCTTCTTTGTTGCCCAGTATGCCAGATCCAACAGCATTGCTGATGGTAGCCAAACCGGCGTGACAATGAAGTCATATGGGTATCCGAGTGCAAACCATGCACCTTTTGCAACCCACGTGTAGACGGTCATGATCAACGCGTAATACGTTGCCGTTCCTGGAACTCCCGTAAATGTCAGGTAGTAGCATGCGCCGACCACCAACATCAGTGTTTGTGATACTGAGAATATGACAAACGACGTCCAGGCCCAGTCAGTGTAGAAGATGTAGTCTCCTGCGTTAATTGTGAGCAGGGTAGAGTTGACTGCAACCACTACTATGAATAAGTAGTGAGTACATCGTCTAAGCCAGACCATTAATCCATGTACAGAGACCGTGAGTATATAAAATTTTAGACAATCCACAGAGATCGGAGCATGAATTCAGCACCTGCTGGGACGTGAGATTAAAAATAAGAAAAAGACTGGAACGATCTTTTATGTTCCGACGAACAAACCGATCAGTATTGTTGCGATAGCGGTTCCGCCTAGTGTTGCGGCCAGAATACCATTGCTCTTCTTTTTGGTGCCCTCTTCGTTTACCTTGATGCAGAAGAGATAGCCAATTGCCTCAACTATTGTGAGGACGATGAAGGCATAGTGACCGCTTGGTGTTGGGTAAGCCCATGGATAATAGAAGTATCCTGCGGCTGTTCCGCCAAAGGTTGCCAGCCATGCTGCGATGTATGATAGTGTGACCAGACCAGTCATGTTTTCGACACGACGGCCAATCATCTTCTCTACATCAGCACTGGTTGCGCCTCCGCCACCTGAGCCAAATCCTTTTGGTAGAGTCATTTGGATTATCAACCTCTGGAATACTTTTAAGCCTTTCGTAAAGAATCAGGGCCTAACCCGATCTGGGATATATAAGAAAAATAAGAAAAAGAGAGTTTGCTTATGGGATGGATCTGCTGTACAGTTTGCCTTCTAGGGCCATCTTGTACATTTCAGCAACGTATGGGTTCTCACCTGGTGTTTCTGCACCTAGTTCGACCAGTCTAGCGTATACTCTTACGACATAGGCTAATGCGCCCATGAATGCTACGACTACGCCCATGTTGAACATCCAGTGGTTTGGTACTGCGAAGATCTCCTCTACAAACCAGAAGTGCCACATTTCATTGACTCCGATTGTGAACATGGTTGCAAGGTAACCAAGAATGGTCATCTTGAGGCCTGTGTTCATGGAGTTGTTTGGACCTCTGAGTACTGGGACTCTTCTATCGTAGATTGCCACTGCTCCCCAGCCTAATGGTAGTGCCACAAAGTGGCTGTACAACCACCAGTGTGCTGGTGTGAATGCGCTATCTCTGATAGAGGTTTGATGGAGTGAGCCATCTACGAAGTTGTCTACTTCCACTGATGCTGCTGTAGATCCCATTGCAATAACGATGAGCCAGATTTTCTTTAGTCTCTGTATCTCAACTTCTTTTGGGATTAATGCCGGCATCTGTGCCATGGCTGTGTTATGATACTTTCAATATATAAAAGATGAGGTTGGTTTTGGCAAAATTTCTTGAAAATCTTTGAAAAAACTGTAAAAATTTCTGAATAAATTATCAGCAAGCCTTTTAACATCTGGAAATCTCACAACACAGAAAATCACCCATGTCTATGTTGAACATTGATGTCGAACAGTGAGATCCTGATATGGATCTGCCGTTTTTCAGATCACCATTCCATTGCAACGGTAAAACATATATCATTCTACCTCGAGTCTGTGATTAATTAACGGGATAACTATGGTCGACAAGAAAGTATTCGTAGTAGCACTCGGAGTGATTCTGGCACTAGGAACATTTGGTCCACACTTGGCACAAATGATCCAGACTGCAGAGGCACACGGTGTTCAAGCACAACTACAAAGCCGTTTTGTAAAGATTGAAGACGAGACATTCAACAGACAGTCCCTGCAAACAGGTGAAGAACTAGTCATCTCTGGCAAGTTCGTCAGTCTTGTTGAAAGAGACCTCAGAGGATGGAACTCTATATTCTCAGAGTCCACCAACGCAGGTAACCGATGGGAGATTCTAGCAAGAAGCCCACCAGGAAACGTCTTTCAAATCCCAGGTAACGCCGTCATTGACTATGAAGTCAGGGCAAAGGCACTAGAGCCAGGCGTTTATCACGTACACACACAGCTTAACGTTGCTTCAGTTGGACCAGGATTAGGCCCAGGACAAACAGTAGTAGTTACTGGCGAACCAATACTCAAACCAATTCCATACACAAACATCATGTACCAATCAATCATCATTGGAGTTGGCTACGTAATCACGTTTGCAACTCGCCCCTGGCAAGTAATCTAAACCAACAACCCCCTCTTTTCATTTTATTATTCTCTCCTAGGGAAACGACTTTATGTTATAGTGGCAAAGTCCAGCCATGATTTGGCCTGGCATGGGCGACCCAGCAAAGCGGCGCAAGACACTCAAGTATCTGATCATGACTGCCGCAATAGGTGTGGGAGTTGCAGCCCTGAGCTCAGGCGTGCAGATTCTTCTAAATACAGACAACCCTCTCAAAGTCTGCATAAACGACAGGGAGATAAACTACCGAGTTTCCACTACACTCGAAGTCTACATTGACGGCCAAAAACAGGAGATCAAGCCCAAAGTCGGATTCAAGGACGGATGCCAAAGGGCACTGTACACCGAAACCGGGGACGGCGTGATTCATGCAGCATGGACTGAGCAGTATCAATTTGAAATAGGGCACTTTTTATGGGTCTGGGAATTCCCACTGCGAGACATGCAGGAGGACAAGTCAAAGATCTTTGTAGATGGAAAAGAGTCGTCAGAGTTTATTCGGGCCCCGCTGGTTGATGGCGCCCACTACAGGGCAGAATTTACATCAAAGTCGTATGACGAATCAAAAGAGCACGACTTTGCCCCACCACAGTAACTTGGATCATAAAGTCAACAAAGTCTAGATTAAAGAAAATTAAAAAGAATGAAAAAAGAGGTTTTACCAGTATTTTCCGTTGTCTGGTATCAGACCGATACCTTCTCTCTCAAAGTGTCTGTCTAGCTCGTCAACCCATCTTTCGCGGTTGTCTTTGTATGACCAGCCATGGACTCTGAGCCAATATGCTATGATTCCTAGAAGGAAAACAGTAAACATCATTGTGCCAAAGATGTAGACCATGACATCGTAGAACAATGGGTCATAGTTTGGTCCCAATTGTCCAAATACCGTAGACAGAATACTGAACACTGTACCGAGTATTGGAGTCATTAGCATAGAACCTCAGTACGTGCGATATATACATTTCTCTGATGCGCAAAACCCGATAAAGATCGCAGGAGCTAGTGGGGATATAATAAAATGGAAAAAGAGAAGTTGTTTATCCTCTTCCTTGTGCTGCATATCTTCCGCTTCGTGATCTGAAGAAGAACGCTGCTGCGATTCCTCCAAAGACTGCGGCTGCAATTGCAGATGCGCCTAAGACACCATCTGCTGCAAGATATGGAGTTCCGGAACCGGATGCTGGGTTGTCAGCTGCTGTTGCAACTCTTGCCTGTTGGAGTTTTAGTGTCTCTTCCAGGGTGTTTTTACCAGTTTGGCCGGTTTGATCTACATTTCCCATGTACTGGGCAAATGCCTGTTCGGTCATCATTCCGACTGATAAAACAGCTACTGCAACGAATGCTGCTCCAAATAGTGCTTTATTCATAGTGTTTACCTGTTTTCATGTGTGCCGGCGTTTCTATTTAACTTTTTTCTAATTACCACGATCCGTGAATTTGCTGGGGTAACGTTTATGTTCAATTCAAGAACAGAACCTCCCATGGGACGTGTACATACACACAGGCATGGCCAGTCGCACTCGACTAGACCTATTACAACAAGAACACCATCTTGGATTTCATCTACTCCAAAGGAAATCGAGGAACAGGTTGTCAAATACGGAAAGGACGGCGTCCCAATGAGCCAAATAGGAATCAAGATGCGAGACCAACACGCAGTGCCTCTGGTAAAACCAATCGTCAAAAAGTCGATCAAAAAAATCCTGGAGGAAAATGGAGTCAGGCCGGAGATCCCAGAAGACCTAAACAACATAGTCAAAAAGGCCCTAAACCTGCAAAGACACCTCAAGTCCAACAACTCGGACAAGAGAAACGTCAGATCGCTTGAACTCGTGGAGGCAAAGGTTCACAGAATCTCCACATACTACAAAAGAATAGGTGCGCTTCCTCAAAACTGGAAATATAAGTCCGTAGTAGCTCAACTTGAGTGATGAGCAAGCTAGACGACAGTTTATCTAATTTTTCAAACGCAATTTCTGACTGCACAAAGTCCGGCAAGGGCATTGCTGTTCTTACACACATTGACTGTGACGGTATAACATCTGGCAGCATAATCACAAAGGCGCTGATTCGGGCTGGCGCCAAAGTTACGGTCAGGACGCTAAGGGAGATGAACCCACAGGCGATCAAAAACATGGCAGAAGATTCGCGCGATTTTCATGTAATTACTGATCTTGGTGGGGGATTTGCAAAACAGCTTGACGAATCCCTTGGTGCAAACTGGTTTGTCTTGGACCATCACGAAATTCCAGACGAGGAGCGGGACAACGAGCGCGTAATTAATGCATGGAAGTTCGGCATGGATGGCGGCACCGCAATATGCGCCGGCGGCATGGCATACCTAGCAGCAAAATCGCTTGACAAAAGAAATGTGGACTTGGCATCAGTTGCCGTGGTGTCTGCGCTTGGTGACAGACAGGATCAGGGGGAGAAAAAATCATTCCTTGGAAAAAACGCCGAGATTGCGGAGGAGGCAAAAAACTCGGGGCACCTCAAAATAGACATGGATCTTCTTTTGTTTGGACGCGAGACCAGGCCTCTTTCCGATGCGCTCGCATTTACGTCTCAGCCCTTCATCGAGGGCCTCACTTGGAATCGGGACGCGTGTTTTTCTCTTTTGAAGTCTTCTGGAATAAGCCTCAAAGACGGCGGGCGATTCAGGACGCCGTCGGATCTGACCGACGACGAAAAACGAATCCTGCTTGAGGCAATAACGAAATTTGCATGCTCGCAAAACGCCACACAGATAATGGAGGAGTTGATCGGGTACACCTACACGTTTCCAAGCGAGGAGCGCCGCAGCTTTTTGCGAGATGCAAGGGAGTTCTCTACCATGCTAAACTCGTGCGGAAGAATAGGCAAGGCCGGCGTCGGAATCGCAATATGCGCAGGTGACAGAAACAAGATGCTGCAGGAAGGGGAAAACATACTGGTCGACTATAGAAAGATGATCAGAGAATACATGAACATTCTGACAAACGAGAGGTGGAGACTAAGCGATTCCACAAAGTGCCTCATGGTAAACGGCGAGGGCGTGATTCCGGAGACCATGACTGGAACCATTTCGTCGCTCCTTGCAGGATCGCCAAAAAACGCAGGCAAGATAATCATACTTAGGACAAACGGCGAGGAAAACACCATCAAGTTCTCGTCGCGAAAATCAATTGGCTGCAAGTCGGATGTGAACCTCTCGGTTCTGATGAGGACTGGGGCCGCAAAGTTCGATGGAATAGGGGGAGGCCACGATGCCGCAGCCGGAGCTAGGATAACAAAGGACAAGCTAGACGGATTTTTGGATTACTTGGAACATGGAATCACGGGTTCGAATAGTAATTAGCAACATCTCGCAAAAAAAGGCCGACGCAATCATGGAGGCCCTTGAGCCGGATAACGTCGACTTCCCAGAGGGTCTGTCATTTGAGATGGAAAATCTTGATAACGCACTTGTTTTTAATTTCCACAGTACTGGGAACATGAAAAAACTTACTGGAACAATCGACGAGGTTTTGGCGCACGTGCAGATGGCACTCAAAGTGATGGAATGATGCTGGATCCAAAACTGCTCAAAGAAAAACCCGAGATGATTCGAAAGATGCTTGCCAACAGAAATGTCGAGTTTGACTTGGACTTGCTGCTGAATCTTGACTCAAAAAGGCGCGAGCTCATCGTAAAGACAGACGAGCTACGAAAAAAGAAAAACCAGGTGTCGCTTGAGATTGCAAGCAAGAAAAAAGCAGGACAGGACGCATCTTCTTCAATTTCGCAGATGCAGCATGTCTCACAGGAATTGGCATCGCTGGAATCTGAGCAGATCCGAGTCGACTCGGACTACAACAGGCTTGCTCTGAGTATTCCCAATCTGGTTGACGAGTCCGTCCCGATAGGGCCCGACGACTCTGCAAACAAAGAGATAAGAAAATGGGGCCAAGTGCCAAAATTTGACTTTGAGATAAAAGACCACATTGACTTGTCTGCAGGCCTGGACCTAGTTGATCTGGAGCGGGCCGCAAAAACTGCCGGTGCTAGGTTCTACTATCTGAAAAACAATCTTGTAAAACTCAACCAGGCGCTAATCCACTTTGCACTTGACTTTCTAGATGAGAAAAAGTACACACTCGTGCAGCCGCCATACATGATAAACAAAAGCTCGATGGAAGGGGCAATAATTGCAAACGACTTTCAGGATGTGATCTACAAAGTCGACGGCGAGGATCTATTTTTGATTGGAACGTCTGAGCACGCAATTGCGGCAATGCACTCAGACGAGATCCTGGAGGGAAAGGATCTGCCGCTTCGATATGCCGGAGTCAGCCCGTGCTTCAGAAAGGAGGCAGGTGCGCACGGCAGGGACCAAAAGGGGATATTTCGCGTGCACCAGTTTGAGAAAGTAGAGCAGTATGTTTTTGCAAGGCCTGAGGATTCATGGAAGGAACATGAAAAAATGCTTGCAGTGGTGGAAGAATTTTATCAAAAACTGGAAATGCCGTACCGCATCATGCTTCTCTCTAGTGGGGATCTAGGAAAGATCTCTGCAAAGACGTACGACTTGGAAGCTTGGATGTCGGGACAAAACGCGTACCGCGAGATCGTGTCGTGCTCCAACTGTCTTGACTTTCAGACAAGGCGGCTCAAGATTCGATTCCGCGACAGGACAAACGACCAGACGCAGTACGTGCACTCTTTGAACAGCACGCTGGTTGCAACCACTCGAACACTTGTCGGGATAATGGAAAACTTTCAGACAAAGGACGGCCACATCAACGTTCCAAAACCTTTGCAAAAGTATCTTGGCTCTGCTGTGATTTAGGTAGTGCAAGCACTACATAACTTATATTTTGGATTCAGAAGCCGCATGTATTGGCTCGAAGAAAGGGTGGAAAGGTAAAGGACAAGTGGCGTGAGAAAAAATGGGTCACAGTAATTGCCCCAGAATCATTTAACAACGCGCCAATAGCTTACGTTCCGATCACAGATGAGCAAAAGGCAATCGGCCGTGTAATCGAAGTCACACTCTTTGACATACTGAAGGGAGACCCATCCCAGTACCAGTACAAGATTTACTTTCAGATAAGCAGAATCGAAGGAGACAAGGCGTACTCTATTTTCAAGAGATACGAGTACGCAAAAGAATTCCTGAGAAGCCTGATCCGACGCGGCTCAAGCAAGGTAACATTCGTTCTTGACGTAAAGACAAAGGACAACTATCTTTTCAGACTCAAGGTAATTGCACTAACTCACAAAAAGCTCAACACGTCAAGAAAGCACGCACTCAGACTAATAGCAAAAGACGTGATGAACAAGACCATCCCAGAGATGACAATCGACCAATTCGTCCAAGCAACCTGCTACGGCAAGATTAACTCGGACATCATGGCTGCAGCAAAGAAGGTCATCCGCATGAGACACGTTGGCCTCGAAAAGGTAAAACTCATCAGAACTGCAGAAGCCCAAGTAACACTGCTACAAGCATAAAACTTTTCACATGGAAAGAAAGCTTGAGGTAGACATCCAAGTTATCGTGCATGCAACCGAAGACCTAGAAAAGATATTTTCCGCATTCAAGGATGTCTTTGGAGTCGACAAAGAAGAGTTCTCTGTTCAGAACCTGACTGGACACTATGAGAATCCAATAGTCCTGCTTTCGTGCAAACTGAAAAAGAAAATTGCAAAAAGTTTTGTCAAGACCCTAGTGTCAAAAACTCCAAAAGAGGATCTTGGCATCATTGCAGAAGACTTGGAAAACAGATGCGACGAGTCTGCACTGCATTTGAGAATCTCAAAGCAGGCGCTAGTCCGCGGGCAAATATCGCTTGCAGACGAGGATCCAATCAAGCTGAGAATCTACACGCCGATTTACACGCAAAAGGATCTCATCAAGACATACTCTGAAATTCTCAATGGCACAATTTAATACGATTTAGCGTGGTATAGAGTTGGGAATGAAGAGCTACAAGCCGCTCCAGTCTGAGCAAACGCAGCTGTGAAGACGCCGCGACGATCTGACCCAAAAAATTCTTCGTGCATTGTTTTAAATAATGTAGCTTCAGCTGTCTGATAGTTGAACACGGATTACGACATAATTGTTGCCGGTGGCGGACTGGCAGGAATGGTTGCCGCGCACTCTGCTGCGCATTACTCTAATCAGAAATTATCGATTCTTGTTATAGACAGAAACCCGCCAATCCTGCTTGGAAGAAAATCAATCAACGGCTGGATCTGCGGTGACGCAGTATCTGGAGAGGCAGTTGACTATATGGGAAAGAGAATCAACGTCATCTGGGGCAAGCCGGAGCTTGAGCACAAGGTAAAGGGCGTCATGGCACTATCGCCAGACAGGGAGACGTCCATTCCATTTGATGGGGACGGATACCTGCTGAACAGGCAAGTGCTCCCACAAACCCAGTACAAAGAGGCGCAAAAGCGCGGAATCAATGTGGATTTTGAGATTAACTTGAATGGTCTTTTGTATGACGGAAACCAAGTGATTGGCGTACAGGGTTCAAGCAGAAAGACAAACGAGCCATACAAAAAAACTGCCAAGGTGGTAATTGACGCAACCGGCGTTGCCTCGATGCTGCGAAACGGAGTCAAAAACACCACAAAGATGGAGAAGAAAATCAACAGAACCGATTTGGAGTCAACAGGAAGACACATCATGTATTTTGATCAAGGCGAAGACGATCTGTCCGAGTTTGATCCTGACTACTGCCTGATTCACTTGGATCAGGACATCGCACCAGGTGGGTATGGTTGGGTCTTTCCAAAAGGCAAGAACAAGGTGAACATCGGCCTTGGCGTTGAAAAAACACTCTTGGACAAACGAAACAAAAGGCTTGGAAAGCACGACGACGTCACCAGTCTGATCAACGAGTATGTTGCAAGAAACCGAGCAATCAAGAACCCGAGACTCTCAACAGATCCTGAAGATGCGCACAACGCGACTGGAAACTTTCAGGTTTCAGTCAGAAGACAAAATGACTGCATGGTGTCAGACGGGTTCGTGCTGGTTGGCGATTCGGCGTGGATGCCAAAACCGCTTGATGCCGGCGGTATAGGCCCTGCACTCATTGCTGGAACCATCATCGGCAAAAACGTAGTGGATGCAATAGAGTCTGGCGATGTTACAGAAAAGGGTCTGTGGCAGTACAATGTTGATTACGTCAAAGAGTACGGATACAAGACTGCAGGACTCGAAGTATTCAGAAGGCTGCTCCAGATGCTCACAAACGAGCAGATAAGCTACGGGATGAAGCACTTTTTGGGAAACATGGACGTCGAGGCAATAAGCAAGGGCGAGCACCCGGATTTCTCCATGATTGGAAAAATGGGAATGATAATTCGCGGCGCGCTGAACAAAAAACTTGCAGACGGTTTGCGATATACAACTCAGCAGAACAAGTGGCTCACAGAGCACTATGCAAAATATCCAAAGACGCCGGACGGATTTGAGGAATGGCACAAAAAGCTACTCAAGACTATGAACGAGTCATACGAGCACCTCTCCAAGTGGGATAACTAGATTTTAAATAAAGTAAATCACCAATCAGCATTATGCTACATGCTTCTCCTACCTATCTTGATTGGAATAATTCGCTGGACATACTAAACAAGGCGTACGAAACAGGACTCTTTGTTTTGATTATAGGCCCCAAGGGAACAGGAAAGACCTCACTGGTAAGAGAATTCACGGCAAAGAAAGGTGCAAATCTCGAGTCAATCAACTTCAGCTTGAGAACAAGGGAGAGCCACCTGGTTGGAACAAAGACTTTGGTTGAGGGAACAGTCGGATTCGACGAAGGAATCCTCATAAGATCGATGAAGGATGGGAGCATTTTGTATTTGGATGAGATAAACGCAGCAGAGGCAGACGTTCTGCTCAGACTAGATGAGGCACTAGACGACAGGAGACAGATAGTCCTAAAGGAGTCAAGCGGCGAGCTTATCACTGCAAACAAAAACTGGTTTGTGGTCGCGACGATAAACCCGCTTACACACGTTGGAACAAAGGAACTTCCGCCACAACTGCTCAGCAGGTTTCCAGTCAGGATTAGACTTGACTACCCACCGGAGCAGACGGAGCTTGAAATAGTAAAGCGACACGTCTCAGGTTCACACGACGACAAGATCCTCCAGGGAATAAAACTTGCAAACACGCTGCGCGAGGCCGCATCTGTTGAGGAGCTGTATTATTCTCCGAGCCTTCGGGAGACAATTGCATTTGGCAAGCTTTTGGACTCTGGGGTTGACGCAAAAAAGACAGCAAACATGGTGTTTGCAAATGTGTACGCGCAGTGGGGAAATGTCGAGTACCAAAAAGTAAACGACATCATCACATCTATGTTTGGAAGCTAAATGCAGTCGCTACACTTTAGAAATGACGTTCTAGTTGAGATTGCCACCTTTCTGGCAAGGCGCTGGTCACAAAAAGACAAGCTCGTAGTGGAATTCTCAGACAAAAAGGAAAACCAGACAAAGCTCAAAGAAAACAGGATAAGCCTTGTTTCTCCTGATCGGTACTTTGGTGCCAGCTTTGAAAAGTATAGGCAGTTTAGGACTGCAATCTGGTATGAGGCCATGCGGGCAAAATTCTGCAAAAAGATTCTGAGCAACGACCACGCATTTGGATTCATTCTCAACACGCTTGAGACTAGGCGAATCGAGCTGCTCGGCAGAAAGGTCTGGCGCGGAATGGATGAGGAGCTCATATTCAGCTACGGGTACGCCTGGGTTTACAGGCCGCAGCTTGCAAATGTTCTCGGAAAGACGAGAATAGTTGAGGCGTTCTACCAGTACTTTTTGTTTGGCGACATCAAAGGCGAGATCCAGCCAAGCTATTATGAGAAAATAAGAAAGGCCGCCGTTCGCGCAAAGGAGATTCTTGCGGAAGCTCTGGAAAAAAATCACGACACGGAGTGGCTTGAGAAAAAGGTTCCAGAAATTTTGAGCATCTTGGACATTGATGCCCTTGTAACCATTCCGCTTTCAATTCCGTGGAAGGGGCCAGGCATAATGGTGACGCCGGAGGATCTGGTCAAGGCCCTGCAGAAAATTGCAGAAAGCAGGGAGGCAGACTTTGGTAAAATGGACGCGCAAAACATCCTTGCAGGAAAAACAGTCGCAGACGAGTTCAAGGTAGTGGAGGAGGAAAACCGCAAAAACGAAAACAAGGGTCTTGGCAGCCAGTCCATCGGAATTCAGGTGCCTGGTTCCACAAACGTGGACGAGACGAGGATCTACGATCAGGACTTGATATCAAACCTCAAGACAAGGTTCAAGGAATGGAAGACCAGCTGGAAGGAGCAACACGTGATGTCTGGCGACGAGTTTGATGCAGAGACTTACATCGAAGGCCACCTACCGTTTCTGACTGACATCAAAAAATCAATCAAGGCAAAGATAGTGATTCTAGTTGATCACTCATCAAGCATCACGGACCAGCAGGTGCAGTACAAAAAAGTCACGGTCGCACTCTGCGAGGTTCTGTCGTTTTTGAAGATCAAGTTTTCTGTGTATGCCTTTAACACCACGCAAAAACAGGTGGTGTGCTGGTTGGTAAAACCTGAAGATATAAAATGGAATACTGCGTGTGCGAAAAGGCTTGCACAGATAGAAGCAAACGGGGGAACACCGCTTGCTGACGTGTATCAAAAGATGTATCCTATTTTGAGATCAAAAAAGCCCGACATTTTTCTCACACTGTCAGATGGCGAGCCATCTGATCCTGATGCAGTGCGCGCAATGGTCAAGTCGCTCAAGATGGTCGGAATCAAGATGGTCGCAATAGGTGTTGGCCACGACACATTCGGTGCAACAAAGATTGCAAGCAACCTCAAGTATCTAGAATACGAAAAGACGCTTGCAGTTTCAAGGCTAAAAGATATTCCGAACCGGGTTCTTACTGTCTTGCAGACAAGCTAAAAACACGTTGATGAAATCCGTTGGTGTTTTCAACATTAGTAATCAGAGTTGATAGTTAAATCCTACCACATAAGACAAGCATGTCAAATATCAAAGCACTAAAGGAGTCCCTTGACAAAAACGGGAGGTAATGATACGTCTTGACAATGGAGAAAAAATTGAGCTTCACAGACACAACGTGACTTTCAACGACTCTACCCAAGAAATTGTAGTTGATGCATCAAGCGAAACCTACTGGATTGACGCAAACAAGATTTCTTATTACTGGATACATCGAGAAGGATTCGAGACAAAGTAACGCATCTCGCAACGTATTTTTAATTTTTATTTTAACTCAAAAGGTATCGAATCTTTATTGTTGGGCCTTTGGCATCTTTATGACAAACGTTGTCGGATTGTTTTTTGCCAAGATGGAACCGTTGTGCTCCTCTTCGACTATCTTTTTGCATGTGGCCAACCCAAGGCCGGTTCCATCATTTTTGGTGGTAAAAAGGGGCTCAAAGATTTTTGGTAGAACTTCGGGCGGTATTCCAGGGCCAGTATCGCTTATCTGTATGGTGGTATCATCACCTTGTTCTGAAATTTGAATTGTTACAGTTCCACCTTTTTCCATAGCTTGGATTGAATTCACGATTATGTTGCTAAACACCCTTTGCAATTTTGTCGCGTCGCATGAAACGACTGCATCGTTTGCGGGCAAACTAATTGTGACGTTGTCTGGCTTGTTTACGTAGCTTATGGATTCGTTGAGAATTTTCAGGACGCTGCTGTCCTCAAACGTAGATGGGGTCTCTCGTATGAAATTCAAAATATCGTTTATGTGATTTGTAATCCCGTTTACTGCCTGCGCCATTCTGTCAAGCGAGTTGAGCAGTGTTGTGTCTTCTTGTTTTGAGTATCGCAGCTTCAATAGATCCACTTGAGCTTTGATGACGGTAAGCGGATTTTTTATGTCGTGAACCATCTTTGATGACATTTCTCCAACCAATGTGAATTTGCTTGTCCTTCTATCCAGGTGAGTTTGAAGCTGGCTCTGTTTTTCTCTGAGCAATTTTTTTGCCGCATCCAGAGTCTCTGAGCGCTTGCGAATGAGATCTTGGATGTTGCTCAGCTCCTTCCTTTCTTCCTCAATTATGCTGGTGATCATATTGTACCTGTCTTCGTTGCGTGAGTTTGATTGCATCTTGGTTGGTTTGTCAGACTCGCTTGTTATTCTATCAAACTCGGTTTTTTGGGAAGACTCGGTTTGATTTTCCAAGTCTGCTTCCGTGCCTTGGCCTGGCGCTTTTGAGAAGAATATGGTTCTGCCATTGTTTGCCTTGTCATTTGGATCCTTTCTGTTGATGAATCTGGCCACAAAGATAACCGACATCGAGATTTAATATCGAATAATGTGTTCAAATCGATGAGCTTGCCTGAGTCGTGATGTTTTTGCACCGTAAAACACATACAAAACTTCTAAATTTGGCATTTGGCGCTCCAAGTTTTGTATGGGTCAAGTTGAGATCACAGCCGATGAGCTATCGCAGATCATTGATTCAAAATCACCAGTTTTAATCTTGGATATCAGGGAAAAGGAGAGGTACATGCAGGGCCACATCTCAGGCGCTGCAAACGCAGTATGCCAAAGCATGCAGCAAAAACAGATGATAATGTCAAAGCTTCCGCCAAGCATGAAGTTTGTACTGATTGATGATGACGGCACGGCATCAAAGGAGAATGCCACCATGATGGCAGGATTTGGCTTTGATGCGCACTACCTTAAAGACGGAATAAAGTCGTGGAAAAAAGATCTTGTCAAAAGTACATGGGATGTAACTATTAGCGGAGACAATTTGTGGGATTCTCTAAAGCAAAACCAAAATGTGTTCTTGCTTGACGTCAGAGAGCCAGAGGAATATGCAGACTTCAAGATCCCAGGCGCAGTCAACGTTCCACTATCTCAGTTATTTTCAAGCTCACATGTTTCTTTGCCAAAAGACAAAAAGATTGTCACAATATGTTCACATGGTAACCGTTCCATGGTAGCAACATTTGCTCTGGCGCAAAAGGGAATAGAAGCAGCGTCCCTTGTCGGGGGGATGGCACTCTGGAACCAAGTGTTGAACGCTACCGCACTAAGAGAGGACAACCTCACAATAATTCAAGTAGAAAAGGTAGGCAAAGGCTGTCTTTCACACATCGTTGGCTCAAACGGCGAGGCAATAGTGATCGACCCAACATACCCTACTCAAAAATATCTCGAGTTTGCAAAAAACGAGGGATTCAAGATAACAAAAGTAATTGATACGCATCAGCACGTGGATCACGTCTCGGCAGCAAGGGGCCTAGCACAGCTTGCAGGCGCAAAGCTGTATTTTAGCAAATTAGAGGAATACAAAATAGAAAGCGAAAAGGTCGGAGATGGAGACACAATACCGTTTGGCGCAAAACAGCTCAAGGTGATTCACACGCCAGGACACACTGCTGGAAGCATGTCGTTTGTAGTCGATGACAAATATGTGTTTTCTGGCGACACGCTTTTTGTTGAGGGAATTGGAAGGCCTGACCTAAGAGACCAAGCAGAAGAGTATGCTGCAAAGCTTTACGACACACTCCACAACAAGTTGCTCAAGTTTCAGGATGATGCCAAGATATTCCCAACGCATCACGGGGAAGGCGTCAAGCCTACACAGGGCGGAGTTTACTATACGACAGTCAAGATGGCAGGGGCCTTGCCGTTGCTGGATCTGGGACAGACAGACTTTGTCTCAAAGGTAGTCTCAATTACGACCCCGCGCCCGATGAACTATTCCATGATAATCAAGGTAAACAAGGGCACCATACCGGTCTCCGATATGCAGATTCCTGATTTGGAGATGGGCCCAAACAGATGCTCGATTCGGATGTAGATGTCTACATTCAAGTGCCTTTCCGTTTCCCAGCCCTTTGCAGATCTGATTGTGAGGGGAAAAAAGACAATCGAGCTTAGATCATGGGACACTAGGTATCGCGGCGAGTTTCTTGTCCACTCACCATCAAAGATAAGGGTGGATGACTGCAAAAGACTTGGAATTGACGAAAAGTTGCTTCAGACTGGGGCAATAATCGGCAAGGCTACGATCTACGACGTCAAAACATACAAAACACAAAAAGAATGGCAGGCTGATCAGAAATTTCACTTTGCGGGCTCGGAGTTTTCTGCAATCAAGTATGGATTTTTGCTCAAGGGTGCAAAGAAATTCTCAACCCCAATTCCATACAAAGGCAAACTTGGATTCTTTGACGTAAATCTCAAAGACTCCAAATTCAAAGACGACGACATCACATCTGAGATCTTTGATGAAGAATACCGCACCCAGTGGATCAATCACCACTAGCGACAGTATCTAGTATATATAAAGGGGCTATTTAAAAACGGCAAATGCCACAAACAAAACCAATTGTTAGCGTGGAAAATGTAGTTGCCTCTGCATCCGTTGATCAGAAAATTGACTTGAACGAAGTGACAAAAAAATTTCCAGACACCGAGTATCACCCAGACCAGTTTCCAGGTCTTGTATTTAGATTGAAGACGCCAAGGACTGCCACCTTGATTTTCAGAACCGGCAAGATGGTCTGCACTGGGGCCAAATCAGAAGAGATGGCAGTAAAGGCAGTCCAGACGGTGGTGGAAAGACTGCGCAAGGGCGGCATCAAGATAAAAAACGACGCAGAGATCGTCGTGCAAAACATAGTTGCCGCAATCAACCTTGGTGGCAAAATTCACCTGGAACATGCGGCAAGGACTCTACCTAGAAGCATGTATGAGCCAGAGCAGTTTCCTGGATTGATCCATAGGATGCTTGACCCAAAGACTGTGATTCTTTTGTTTGCCTCCGGCAAATTGGTCTGCACCGGCGCAAAAAAAGAAGCAGACGTGTATCGCTCTGTGAATAACCTGCACTCGTTGCTTGAAGAAAAGGGCCTGATGATTTACGACCAGTAAAGTCAGCTGAACCCTGCCCCGAACTTGTCTCCTTCCTGGAGCAGATCCATGTCTTTTGTATCTTTGAGCTTCAAATAGAGAAACGTCTCGTTAATCAGCTGAGCTGAATCATCGTCAGATAATTGGAATTCTGTTTTTGCAAAGTCTATGTATTTTTGCAGTTTTTTAGGATCCTGCTCGTCCAAAGACACTTTGTCTTTGACTAGCAGCTCGGCAACTTCGACAATCTGAAAATTTCGGGCCTCGTCGTCCATGAATTCTTAAAACATACATGCCTTTTAAGCGATTAGAAATCCGCATCGACAGTCGTTTGGCAAACGCCTATTTTGCCAGCTTTGATGTGTGCGATTTATCCTTCCTGCAAGCCTGGGCGATCTTTTCGTTAATCAGTTCTATGTCTTCTTTAGTCAGGGTAGGCTGCTCGTTTGATACAATCTGGCACTCGGTAACTATCGGAAGGGTCCTCAGATTGTCGTACTGCTCATAAGTGAATTCACCTATCTGTGACTTCGTCTCGCCATCGAATCTGAATTTGACTAGGAACGACCTGTCGCTCATTATACTTGATATCAGTACTTGATATTTATTAAATGCCACCAACTTCCAAACATGAAATTTGTATTACCATCAGGAAATGGGAATGGTCAGATCTGGACTTTGGGGTTTTCCTGCTTTAGTTTTTCCCAGTCTGCCAAAAAGTTCTTGAGGCCTATGTCTGTGAGTGGGTGCTTTAGCATCTTGCCCAAAACGTCTGGTGGTAATGTCACAACATCTGCCCCAATCTTGCCTGCCTCAACTACGTGCATTGGGTGTCGAATCGAGGCAACCAGTATCTGAGTCTTGAAATTATAATTGCCAAAGATCTGCTTTATCTCCGCAATCAGGCCCATCCCGTCTTCACCAATGTCGTCCAGTCTCCCGATGAACGGGCTGACATATTTTGCTCCGGATTTTGCAGCAAGAACTGCCTGATTTGGGGAAAAGACAAGCGTTACGTTAACCGCAGTTCCTTCCGAGCTCAGAGCCTTGCAAGCCCTAAGGCCGTCCGCAGTCATTGGAACCTTGATGACAACATTAGAGCCATATTTTTTGAGTCTGTGCGCCTCCTCGATCATCTCCTTGTATTCTGTGCTGACCACCTCTAGTGAGACGTCGCCTTTTACAATTCTGACAATCTCCTCCATTGTTTTTTGCGGATCCCCGCCTTCCTTTGCTAAAAGCGAGGGGTTTGTGGTTATGCCATCAAGCAGGCCCATGTCGTTGTACATTTTGATGGATGTGAGGTTTGCAGTATCCAAAAAGATCTTCATTGTCTTTTCTTGCCTATTACTTCCTTAACTGCTTTTGCTATATTAATTGATGTTATGCCGTGTTTTTCCAGCAGTAGTGGAATTTCGTTGTCACGCGCAGACTCGCCGAATCTGTCTGCAACACCTATGCGCTTAATCGGCACCGGGTATGTTTCTGAGACTACCTCGGATACTGCAGAGCCGAATCCGCCCATGATGTTGTGTTCTTCGCATGTGACGATGCAACCTGTCTCTCTGGCAGACTTCTCAAGAAGTTCCGAGTCGATTGGTTTTATGCAAAACGAGTCAATCACCTTGCACGATACTCCTTCTGCTTTTAGAGAATGAGCTGCTTCAAACGCCATCTGCACTGTGATTCCAGTAGCCGCAATGGTGCAGTCTGCGCCATCTCGCATCGTGATTCCTTTGCCAATCTCAAACTCTTGCGATTCAGAGTGCACGATCGGCGTTGCAGAGCGCGCCATTCTCATGTAGAATGGACCGTACTTTTGCGATATGATCCACGTAAGCTTTGATACCGCGACAGAGTCGGCAGGAATCAAAACTGTAAAGTGCGGAATTGCCCTCATGATGGCGATGTCCTCGATTTGTTGGTGAGACCCGCCGTCTGCGCCAACCGATATTCCCCCATGTGACACGACAAGCTTGACATTGAGGCCTTTTTTGTCGCCAGGCGAGGGGTACGCAATTGCGTTTCGTATCTGATCTACGCATCGCCCAGGCAGAAATATTGCATACGTGCTTGCAAACGCAGTCTTGCCAGATATCGCAAGGCCTGCTGCCACTGACACTAGATTTGCTTCGGCGATCCCCACGTTGAAAAATCTATTTGGAAATTTTTTTCCAAAATCCGCGGTCTTGAGTGAGTCGGTTGTGTCTGCGCCAAGCACCACAACATTTTGGTTTTCTTGCCCCAAGTCGACTAGGGCCTTTCCGTACGCCGTCCTCATGTCGCCCATTTGCATACTCAAGAAAATCCAAACTCCTTTGCAATCATGTTTAGCTGGTTCTTTTTGTCGCCTACTGCGTGCAAGTCGATCCACTTTGCGACTAGTTCCTTGCCGCCAAGCTCGTGCGCCTTTTGAATAAGCATCTTGCGCCTGGCGTACGCAATTTTACTCCTAAATTCGCGGATTATCTGTCTTACATCTGACTGTCCGATTATGGCCGAGCCGCCAACAAAGGCTCGTGCGCCATCTGCAAAACAAGAGCCGATGTTGTCAAGCGTAACCCCGCCGTCTGCCTCGACGTACCCATCAAAGTTGTGCTGACTCAGCGTCTTGATTAGTCGCTGCGTTTTTTCGTGCGTTCCTTCGATGTATTTTTGGCCTGACTTGCCAGGAACCACGGACATCACAATTATCTGATCCAATTTTTGAATGAACGAGTGCGACCACTCGGGTAGCTCAGTGTCTGGGTTTATCGCAAGGCCTACGCCGACCTGATTTGCTCTGAGGATGTCGTGTATCTCGCCAAAGCTTGAGGCGTCGCACACCTCGGCATGAACTGTAATGATATCTGATCCCGCATCGACGTATTCTCTTACGTGCCTTGCCGGCTCGTTTATCATCAGGTGCGCATCAAATGGTATCACAGTTAGCGGCCTGAGCTCTTTGATCTTTGTGTGATCAAAGGTCTTGTTTGGAACGAACATTCCGTCCATGACATCCAGGTGAATGTAGTCCGCCCTTCCGGTGACGCACCGCTTTACCTCGTTTTCCAAGTTGGTCATGTCGCCAGCAATTATGGATGGCGCAATCATGGATTGCGAATCAAGCTCAAGATCAATTATTGGAACGAACTCTTTTTTTGGGGCCTGGCCGTGCCACTTGGGGTTGTCCTCCATATGCTCGACTCCCTTACCTTTGATGGTCCTTGCTACGATCATAGTTGGGACGCCCTTGATCTGTACCGCTTTTTTAATTGCCGAATCGACCTGCTCTATTCTGTGGCCGTCAACCTCAATTACGTTCCATCCAAACGAGCGCCACTTGTCTCCAACCTTCCAGCGGCTTGCGTCCTTCCACATTTCCGTGAGATCGTCACCGGACAGCTCCTCGTCAAGAGGCATGATTTTTTCCGTGTAAGAGTCCTGCTGGATAAAGTTCCTATCCAAGATGGCAGTGAGATTGTCAACTTTGTATTTTGCGCCAGTCATGGCCGCCTCCCATACCTGACCCTCATCTGTTTCGCCGTCTCCCAAAACAGTAAATATTCTGGTTGGCTTTCCGTCGATTCGAGCCGCAAGTGCAGACCCAATTGAAAATGACAAACCTATCCCAAGTGAGCCTCCACAAAACTCCACACCGGAGCATTTCAAGTCGGGGTGCCCCTGGAGCTTGCTTCCGAACTTTCTCAGGGTGTCAATCTCTGACGGATCAAAGTATCCTGCAACTGCCATGTTTGAGAAGAGCCCAGGCGATGCGTGCCCCTTTGACAAAACGAGCTTGTCTCTGTCTTCCCAGTTGGGATTCTTTGGATCATACCGCAGATGCTTGAAGAAAAGACAGCCCATGATTTCCGCCATTGAAAAAGATCCTCCCGGATGACCAGATCCAGCAGTAGAGGTTCCACGAATCACGAGCTTGCGGGCCCTTCTGACATTTTTTTTAATTTGGTAATAGTTTAGGCCCATAGATGATCAAAATCTGGAAATTGGCGTAGCCAGCCCATGATTGAAAACTCCCTTTGAATTCAATAAAAAGCTATTTCCGCGTTCTGCAAAATTTTAATCCAGATCAAACGCAATAGGATCATGGATCTGCAAAAGATGGCGCCACTTGTCCTGTACGACAACCAGTGCTATCTCTGTGTCAAGTTTGCCAAGGCGGTGAGCTTTCTTGCCAAGGGAAGGCTTTTGATGGTTGGCCACTACACCGAGCTTGGAGAAAAGATCCGCTCGCAGATTCTTGATTCCAGCGCGCTAGACATGTTCTGGCTTGTTGATGGAAAGACTGCGTACGGAGGACGCGCGGCACTCTTTCCACTGCTTTGCGCAATTCTTTCCTCAAAGGGATCTAAGGCAAGACTTGAGGACACCGAGTCGTGCGGCACCGAATGCAAGACGGCAAAGGCAGTGTTTCTAAGATCCGCAAGTCTACTTTCCAACAGCAAAAAGATTACAATCGGCTGATGATCCACACAATTTAGCTAAAAGATCTAAGCAGTTACTCCACCACACTGCAAATATCGTAAAGTCACCATACCACACATGTCTGAGCAGCCGCAGGAAAAAAAAGGACTAGTGCAAGAGTTCATCAAGGGGATTTTATTGCAAATATAATCGACTTTCTGATAATCGCGTTTGTGGTCTTTATTCTCTACAAACAACTCTCAAAGTTCAAGCTAGTTGAGGACAAAACGAAGGGATAGTGCATGACACAGTCTCATTTCTACAAACTCCGATCTTTGTATCACAAACGAACAAACGCCAAGATAAAAGTCAAAATACTGCATAAAGTATGTGTTATCTGACACCCAGATAGTTTGCCCGGAAATCGATGTGTGCAGAGAGGTATCCCCATCTCTGATCAAGCACATCTTGGTGCCATTTGACGAGTCCGAGGTCTCGTACCATGCATTCGAATTTGCGCTTGATCTGGTAAAAAAATACCACGCCAAGATCTCAGTGGTCACCATAATTTACAGCAACATCCTGGCCAGCTCCTTTCTCCAGGTGTCGAGCCACCAAAAGATACTTGAGCGCCAAAAGGCAGCCGAGCTGAATCACTTGTACAAGATAATGACAGATGTTGCAAAAAGATTTGGAATCAAGTTAAACTCGGAGATCATACTTTCATCAAGCGTTTCTGACTGCATCATGTCCTTTTGCAGCCAACAAAAAGTCAGCCTCATAGTCATGGGGACTAGGTCTCGCCAGGGACCAAAAAAATACCTCATTGGCAGCGTCGCAATAGATGTTCTGCAAAAGGCCAGCTGCCCGATTATTTTTGTAAAATAAGGTTCTGTTGACCTATGGCGAATCTGTAAACTGTCGAGTACAAGTCAACACTTGACGCATCAAACCGTTTTAATCCCACAATGCACATACTATGCCAAATTGCCAATCAAATCCATAAGGCAAAACTACATGCCAAACTCTGAGCAGACACGCATGATGGAGATCTTTCGCCAGATGGTGAACCACTGCATCAGAATAGGACTGGAAAACAATTGCTCAACTCTCAAAAGACTTTCGCTACTTGCCTACCAAAACCTGAAAGACTATCAAATTTTATCGTATTACAAACTCACGGCAATCTCACAGGCATGTGGCAGACTGGCACAGATGAAAAAAGACATCAAAAAGGGGAGAAGGCCAAAATCGCCCTTTGTACAAAAACCGTACCTTATCTCCTGCTATAGATTCAAGATCAACAGAATGCTCTTGTCATTTCCTATACGACATGGGGAACTTGCAAACATTCTGCTAAATGATCATACCACAAAAACCATTTCAGACACATCTCTCAAAATAAGATCTTTTACAATAACCCCAACATCACTATCGCTATCAGTACAAAAAGAAATAGAGCATATCAGACCAGAAAAAACAATCGGAATTGACAGGAACCTCAGGAACGTTACCTTTGGGAATGATGATAAAGTGATCCTAGTTAACACTGCAGAACTGCTCAAAATAAAAGAAAACTATGCCTATGTAAAATCTACTTTTAGAAGAAACGACCACAGGATAGGAAAGAAAATCGCAGGCAGACTTGGAATCAGGCAAGCAAGAAGAATACAGCAACGAATACATAAAATCTCAAAATCAATCGTGGAATATTCCAAAAAACAAAAGGCAATGATTGTTTTCGAAGATCTGAAAGGAATTAGAAAACTCTACAGAAAGGGGAATGGTCAGGGAAGAAAGTTCAGAAGAAAACTCAACGGCTGGCCTTTCTATGAATTGGAAAGGCAGACTGTCTACAAGGCCGACTGGGAAGGTGTTCCAGTGTGCTTTGAAAATCCAAGATGCACCAGCACGCGCTGTCCAAGATGCGGAGGGAGACTCCAAGAGGGCAGGCAAAGACATCGTGATTTGTGGTGCGGTAATTGTAAGCGATGGCAGGACAGGGATGTTGTTGCCGTAATGAATATTGCTTACAAGGGGTTGGTGAGGTTGGCCAATCCTCAAGGCGATACAAATGAAGCAATGAAGGGGAACCTGAATCCTGATTCACATCAGGAACCAGTAATCCTCAGAGTCGATGTATCGAAGTTGACTAAAGGTGAGGTAGACAGTTGGTAGCACCCAACAGTTTACAGACACCAATCAAGTTAACAGAACCTAAAATAAAATTAGTGGTGGTGTCCACAGCCACAAGAATCGTGTCCTTCATGGCCCATGTCTGCCCCGCCATCTTTTTTGAGACAGATGTTACACTTGTTGTATCCCATCGGAGAGAAAAAGCTCTTTCCGCAGGAGATGCATTTCATGCTTGACATGGATTTTGTTGTAATGCGGTGTTATTTATGATAATCAGTATCCGCGGGAGTTCCTGTCGGGCGTGCCTACATTTGGGTTTCTGAATCCATGCTTTTCCATCATGTGATTCATGAAGCGTATGTCGTTTTCAAGCTGAGCCCCGCAAACAGAACAAACTGGCATGAATCTTGTAAAAATTTGTAATATTAAAAGATGCCAGCACTACTGCTTCCCAAGGGCTCTCGCACCTTAGTAGCACAGTAGCGACATTGGGTTTGACTTCCAGGTTCGGAAAGAGACTGGGTCGCGCCCCAACGCTGTGGCCGGCTTGAAGAAATTCCAATAATTGTTCTGTATTAAGATTACGACTGGTGCCTAGACGAGATATAAATTGAACAAAGCAAGGGTATCGTCATGACTCACCGAGTGGCAGTGCTGGATAAAGAACTATGCCAACCAAAAAAGTGCGGACTGGAATGCATCAAGTACTGCCCAGTGAACAAGTCTGGTGCAGACTGCATCGTACTCAACGAGGAGATAAAAAAGGCGCAAATCGATGAGAACATCTGCAACGGCTGCGGAATCTGCGTCAAGGTGTGTCCATTTGAAGCGATAACCATTGTGAATCTGGCAACGGAGCTGGCCACAGACAAGATCCACCAGTACGGGATGAACTCTTTTAGATTGTATCGGCTTCCTACACCAAAGAAGGGCGAAGTCGTAGGACTCCTTGGCAGAAACGGCATGGGAAAAAGCACTGTGGTGAGCATTTTATCTGGAAACATAAAGCCAAACCTTGGAAATTACGAAAACCCGCCAGATTGGGACCAGATTTTGAAAAACTTTGCAGGAACCGAGCTAAAGGATCACTTTGAGAAGATAAAAAATCAGCAGATCAAAGCGTCCATCAAACCGCAACAAGTGTACAACGTGTCACAGGCCTTTGATGGAACGGCAAAGGATCTTCTCGACAAATACGACCAGAGGGGTGTCGGAACAGACATGGTAAAGCAGCTAGCACTTGAAAACTCAATGGAGCATCACCTAAAGGAGCTGTCCGGAGGCGAGCTGCAGAGGCTGGCAGTTGCGGTCGCAGCCTCAAAGGATGCGGATTTTTACTTTTTTGACGAGCCGTCGTCTTACAACGACGTCTTCCAACGACGAGGGGTTGCGCGGGTAATCCACAGCCTTGCAAACATCGGCAAGAGCGTCATGGTAGTAGAGCACGACCTGACCCTGCTTGACTTTCTTTCCGATTACATCGAGATATTGTACGGCGAGCCTGCTGCCTATGGCATAGTGTCTGGCATCCTGTCTACAAAAGTGGGCATCAACGTGTTTTTGGATGGGTACCTGCCAAACGAAAACGTCCGGTTCAGGGACAAAAAATTCAGCTTTGATGTCTCATCATCGCAGGACGACTTTGAAAAGGGCGACGTTGTCATAACATACCCTGCGCTAAAAAGAAACTATCCTGCATTTTCAGTATCAATTGAGCCAGGCCAGGTAAGAAAGGGCGAAGTGCTTGGAATAATGGGGGCAAACGCGCTGGGAAAAACCACAATGATGAAGATGATTGCGGGCGTTGAAAAGCCAGACGAGGGAAACGTAGACAAGTCAGTGACCATATCTTACAAGCCGCAGTACATTCCAAACGACTTTGATGTTGAGGTGATCTCAGTTCTTGACAAGGCAAACGAAGGCCCAATATTTGGCAGCATAGAAGAAGAGCAGATCATCGACCCACTCAAAATCAAAAAACTCTACAACAAGTCAATCAAGAACCTATCCGGAGGCGAACTGCAAAAAGTCGCAGTGGCTACCTGCCTTCTCAAAAAGGCTGACGTGTATGCGCTAGATGAGCCGTCGGCGTTCTTGGATGTGGAAGACAGAATTGCAATTGCCAAATTCATACAGAGGTTTGTTCGATCTTATGCAAAATCCGCAATTATAATTGACCACGACATACAGCTGATGGATCTGATTTCAGACACCATAGTAATTTTTGAGGGAACCTCAGGCCTTGAGGGGCATGCAAGCCAGCCACTCACAAAGGCAGAGGCGATGAATCGTTTTCTGAGATCCTTGGACATTACATTTCGACGCGACGAGCAAACACTGCGACCTCGAGTCAACAAGGGCGGAAGCAGGCTGGACAAGCAGCAAAAAGACACAGGCCATTTCTATTACAAACAGTAAATATCCTGCCTGACTTTTACTACAAGAATTGACTCGGATGCTAAAAAAAGCACTTGAGGGAATACTTTCAGAGCAAGAAGCATCTGAGCTTTACTCTGCGTTTGACCAGATAGGTGACATCATTATAATCAGGATTCCAGACTCACTGTTGCCAAAAAAGAAAGTGATTGGAGAGACTCTGCTGAAAAACGTGAGTCCTGCGCGCTCGGTCTTTTACCAGAGCTCTGATGTAGAAGGCGACTTTAGGACAAGAAACTTGGAGGTAATCGCAGGCGAAGACAACACAGAAACAGAATACCGAGAATTTGGATGCCGCTTCAAAGTGGATGTGGAAAAGGCATTTTTTTCGCCAAGGCTCTCGACTGAGCGAAACAGGATTGCAGATCTTGTCCAGGATGGCGAGGTGGTAATCAACATGTTTGGCGGAGTCGGCATGTTCTCCATAGTCGCAGCAAAAAAGAAAAAGTGCACCGTATACAACATCGACCTAAACCCGTACGCTGCAAAACTCTGCGAGGAAAACATCAAACTCAACAAAAAACTTGCAGGCACAGTCGTCTCAATCCAAGGTGACGCATCACAGGTGGTAAAAGAACAACTCCAAGACAAAGGAGACAGAACACTGATGCTCTTGCCAGAAAGATCAGACGAGTTTTTGGATTCAGCTATTTCTGCGACAAAGAGCGGTGGCGTCATCCATTACTATTCGCATCAGCACGCAGACAAGCGCCAAGACGCAGTGGAGGTATCAAAACAACATTACCTGCAAGTGGCTCCGGTAAAATCGGAGATTCTGGGCGGGAGAATGGTTCGCGCAGTGGGACCAAGATACTACCAGACGGTAGTTGATGTGAGAATCACAAAATAGCTATTTGTCATCAGGCAGAATCGAGGAAGGCGACGATTTGGTTGTTGCCATCATGTATCCAATCCAAGATATGACTCCGAGCAGCCCGCCCGCAATCATCAGCACGGACAGCTGCAAAACAATCGGACTCCACTCTGAGAGCATCAACAAGTATGCATAAACGAAAAACCCTACAATGCAGGAACAAAAAATCAGAATCCCAGTTGTCTTGCGTCTTGTCATTGAGCTAAACCCTGAAACCAAAGTATATGAATCTAATATGTAAATTCTATTGCCATCAAAAAGGCGTCCTCGCCGTCCCTGTAGTACGCCTTGAGCCTCTGCTTTATGACAAATCCGAGTTTTTCATACAGCTTGACTGCCTCGTTGTTGCTGCACCTGACCTCCAGATACAGCTCATCGCATCTCTTTTCTTTGACGCCCTTGATTGCCTCCTCCACTATTGCGGAACCAAGCCCATGTCTTCTGTTTTCTTCAAGTACGGCAATGGACACGACGTGCCCCTTTTTGACAAAGCCAAGCTTTTTGAAATTGGAAAATCCGTATTCGGTCTTACACATTATGTATCCGACTAACTTGCCCTTGTGCTCTGCGACCAAGAACGCCTCGGGCAACTCCGCAAGCAGGCTTTCGTAGAAATAATCGGAATAATGCTCAGGCAGGGTCTTGAGGTTTATCTCCATTACAGGTATGAGGTCGCTTAGATCACACCTTCGAATGATGTATTCGCCTATCTGCCTGTTAATTATCTGCATTGTGTATTTTGCAAGGTGTTGATATTTAATTTTAGAGTAGAAAATTACACAAATCAATTAATGTGAACACATCATTTTGGTTCTTGATGAGTGAGCCAACGCAGGAAGACGTCATATCTATCGTCTCGTCCGTATTTGCAATCAGGGACATCACAATATCGCTTGAGAAGATGGAATTTGAGATCTCAGATCCGGATTTTAAAGAAAAGTTCGTCCTGCTTGCGCAAAAGCTGGAGTCTATGCGTCTTGTCTGCTTTTTGAAAAAATCCGAAGGAAGATTGCTCATACAGGTAAACAGATTTCCGCCCGAGCCAAAGGCAAGAAAGTGGCTTTCGCGGGCGTGGATCCAGAGGATTCTGTTTGGCGTAGTCATTGTTTTTGTGATGGTTGACGGCTACTACAGAACCGTTGGCGCAAACAGCATAACTCGAATCGGCGACCCTTTCGACTTTGCAGTTTTGTACACTGTTTCTCTTATCGGTATCCTTGGTGTGCACGAGGTAGGCCATTTGGTTGCAGCAAAGGCCCACAAGATACGCACCACTTGGCCCTACTTTATTCCAGGAATACCTGTGATTGGAATTCCTACATTTGGCGCAATGATCCAGTCAAGGGGCCTGACAATAAATCGCGACATTTTATTTGATGTTGCAATAGCAGGGCCGCTTGCGGGCCTAGTCATCGCAGTTCTGGTGTCATTTTATGGAGCATACACGTCTCCCATCTTGGATGAATCAATTGCGCAGCAACTCGAAGGCTCGCTTGTGAAACTGGACGACAGCGTACTGATGACTCTTGCTTTGGCAACGTTTGACAAGGCAGACCCCAATGTGGAGGTACTCATGTCACCGGTCATGTTTGCAGCGTGGCTTGGATTTCTGATCACGTTTTTGAATCTGCTTCCGGCCTGGCAGCTGGACGGAGGCCACATGGCGCGGTCAATCTTTGGAGAAAAACTTCACAGAATCGCAACATATGCAAGCGTTGCTGTTTTGTTTTTGCTACAGTACCAGATGATGGCAATCTTCATTCTGCTTTTCAGTATGAGGAACATGAGCGTGAGGCCACTCGATGACGTCTCACCGCTTTCAAAAAACAGAAAGATTCTCTATATTGCAGTGATCGCAATTGCCTTTTTGTGTGCGCCACTACCGTTCTCAGTTTGGCCCAAGTAGGATCCGCGCACCGTCTGGGACAATCGATATCTTCTGCCTTGCGCCTTGGTGCTTGAGAACGTATTCGAGGGTCTCTTTGACTCCATCGAACAACTTGATGTCCAGTTTTTTGATGTAAAACTCGGGCAGGACCGAGACTAATCCAATCTTTATCTTTTTTTGAATCTCGGACAGAAACAAGAGATCCTCCATACCGTCTACATACTTTGCAGGATTTTGCAGCCTCTCGACGCTCATCCTTCCCTCTATGTACTGTCGTATTGCCTCAGAGCCGATTCCCGCCTTACACTCGCCAAGCAGAATTGCAAGGCCGTCGTCCCGTATGGCGGCGTGGCAGTTCCAAAGCGAATTGAGCGACCTCGCAAGCGTGTCGTTGCTTGCATTCTTGCCTGTGCTGATGAGCAGTGTGCGGTGTTTTTCAATTGTCTTTGAAAACTCTCCGAGAGTCTTTGAAGTAGACAGTGTCGCAGAAGGATGACCCACTGCCAGATCCGAAATCCCTTTTGGATGTGCAACGATTTCAATTGCGGATATCTCAAACGAGTTGGAAAAACTTTTTGCGACATCCATGCTTTTCGTCTCCTTACCTGGGTTTGGGAGGCTCCCATGCCTTTTTTCGTATGCAGACAGCATCTGGTCTTTGCCAAATCTGCGCAAAAGCTTTGTCGCAACGGAATCGAATCCAAACAAACCATCAAACTCCATCTCCCCGACAAAAACCAAACTCGGATCCACGTTTTGGATCCCCTCAAACGCAAATACCTGGCTTTCCGGCGGAAGCGAGCCCTTTATCACATTCATCGTGTTCTTGTCTGCAAAGATCTTTGGCCTCGGCACGGACTTTTGGACGCACTTGTCAAAAACCATTCCAAGTATTTTCTGCACCGCATCCGTGTAGTTGAGCACAACCAAAGTCAGCGGCTTTGTGAGATCTACTGCGTCGAGGCGCTCAGATACTATGGTGTCGTCAAGTGTCTTTGCCTCATACTCTATTCTCTGATCTAGGTTCTCCGCTTTTATGTCAAGCACTATGTCTGTGATACCGTAATTAAGCCAGATTTCAGGCATGTTTAATCCCCAACGCAAACCAAAATAAATCCAGTTTAGTAAATTTTGGTGTGGAGTTTGTTAAAGAGTTTGCAACGTTTTTGCACAAAAACGGCATAATCAAGTTCGGCGATTTCACACTCGCAAGCGGCAAGAAAAGCTCGTACTATGTGGATCTGAGGATGGTTCCAAGCTACCCGCACCAGTTTAGGCGCATGATCAAATATCTCCAGAATCTGATATCTGAGCAGGTTGGCTTTGATAACTTTGATGCAGTCGCATCTGTGCCCACGGGAGGCCTGGTGATTGCATCATCATTGGCCTTTGAGCTTGTAAAGCCACTTGTGTACGTACGAAGCCAAGCAAAGGAACACGGAACGGGCAGGCTGGTGGAAGGAATGGTAAATTCCGGAATGAAGATACTTGTCGTCGACGATGTGGCGACAACTGGCGGCTCGGTGGCAGGTGGCATCAAGGAGCTAAAAAAGGCCGGCGCAAAGGTATCTGACGTCTACGTGATAGTGAACAGACTGGAAGGGGCAAAAGAGTCACTGCAAAAAGAAGGAGTCACACTGCACCACCTCTTGGACATTTTTGAGATTGCAAAAATACTCCACCAAGAAAAGCTCATCGACGACTCGATCTTTGAGAAGGTAAAAAAGCAGACGTCGCGCTAGCTGTCGTACATCATGAGGCCCTTTTCCTCCAGGGTGTTGTGAAGATTGTGCACGGAGCGGTAAACGTCACTTTCCTTTCTTGCTCCGGTGCAAACTAGTTTTCCTGACGCAAACAAGAGAATCACCGTCTTTGGGTCGAGCATTCGATGAATCAGGCCTGGGAACTGCTCTGGCTCGTACATGCTTCTTGGAAGTAGCCTGGCTGCCTGCTCAAGGTGGATCTTTCCGCCAAGGTTTGCGGATGCTACAATATTTTGCACAGTCACAATGGGCTCGTTTTTTACCTTGACCCCGCCCTTTCTCAACTGCTGCACTACGGAGCGGACTGCCTTTACTGCCATCTCTTCTGACTTTCCTCCGGTGCAGACCATCTTGCCAGATGAAAATATCAGGGTTGCAGTCTTTGGCGTTTTGATTCTAAACACAAGGCCTGGAAACTGATCAGGGTTCAACTCTGTGTCTGGAAATTTTTTTGTTACCTCGGTTAGATCTATTTTTTGCTCGACTGTCGCAGACGCAACCACGTTTTCAATACTAACTATTGGTTTTGTCTGTGGCATCTTTTGCTTGTTACAGGCCTCTTGTATTTATATTCAAACGCTGGATCAAAATCTTGGCAGCTCAGTCAAATGCCTTCACATCATTTTTCAGATATAACTCTGATTCTTCATTGCGGCCATCAATATCTGATGTATTACATCATAAATTGATTATCATGTCTGAATTATTCTCCCCGTCTTTGTTGTAGTCGGGCAGGACGTGTATGCCCCACCCCCGCTCAATTAGTATCGGAATGGTAGACGGCTTGACGCACGCAGGCACGCCGTTGCTCTTTTTCATTATGATCTCAAGGCCGTCTGGGCACTGGATCATGTTTGCGGGAACATCAGACATAAACTGAGAGCGCGGCGATTCGGCCACAAACTGGACGTAATCATGCATGTGGATGTCAGCAAACTGTGCTGCATGTGCAGGGATAAGGGAAATTGCCAGAAATACAAAAATTGCCATAGCTCAAGGTTGGATCCTGACCATTACGTATTGTTTGTATGAATCACTTATCAAGTTAAGCACGTGGTAACATTGTTACTCATTATTTAATAGTGATTTGAGCTAAAACAACTTGAGAACGCATGACTTCACACCAAAAAATCTGCATGATCGCGTTTGCCGCAATGATCGCCGTGTTTGCAGTCGCAATTTCTCCAATCACAACTGTATTTGCACAAGAGGTTGAAGATGGCGTGCAAGACGATGACAAGACGCATGAAGGAAAATCGGGCAAGTCTTGTCCCGGCAAGAACAAAGAAGGAATGAGTACGTAACTTCACAGACTTTTTTTTCTAAACCAAAACAGACTCGGGAATTGTTATTTTGGATGGAGGCCAAAGTTAAATAAGAAACCTGAATCAAGTGGGAATTGATGTCAGACAAAAAAACTATCACAATAGGCCTAGTCCAGACAAAGCTCTCAGACGACATAAACGCAAACATGAAAAGAACGGCAGAAAAGATAAGGGAGGCCGCAAGCAAGGGAGCAAAGATAGTTTGTCTGCAGGAACTGTATAGGACCAAGTACTTTCCAATCGAGGAAAAAAAGGACGCTACACAACTTGCCGAAACCGTGCCCGGCGAGACCACTTCGGCGCTGTCTGCGCTTGCAAAGGAGCTCAAAGTAATCATAATTGCGCCAATTTTTGAAGTTGACGTCTCTGGAAAATACTACAACACTGCAGTTGTGATAGGCGGTGATGGAAACATCATGGGGGCGTACCGTAAGATGCACATTCCACACGACCCGTTTTTCTACGAAAAAAATTATTTTGATATCGGCGATTCAGGATACCAGGTATTCAAGACACCAGACGTAAGCTTTGGAGTGCTCATATGTTATGACCAGTGGTTCCCAGAGGCGGCAAGGACTCTGACCCTGCAGGGAGCTGATCTCATATTCTATCCGTCCGCAATAGGGCACCTTGAAGGTGATCCTCTCTCTGATGACGACTGGCATTACGCCTGGGAAAACATACAGCGCTCGCATGCAATAGCAAACGGAATCCACATAGCTGCAGTGAATCGAGTCGGAACGGAAGACAAAGTCAAGTTCTGGGGAGGCTCCTTTGTCTGCGATGCCTTTGGGAGGCTGATTAAAAGGGCAGGAAGCGACGAAGAGGTGGTAGTTGCCGAGCTTGACTTGGCACAAAACAAGAGAATCCAGGAAGGCTGGGGCTTTCTCAGAAACAGGCTTCCGACGAGCTACGGCCTGCTTAGCTCACCAGTCATCAGGGAGACCCCAAAGAGACTTGGGTACTCGATGCCGGCAGAATGGGAAATGCACGAAGCAACATGGCTTGCGTGGCCGCACGACCCTGTGACATTTCCAAACAGGGTAAAAAAAGTCGAGGAGATTTATGTGAAAATAATTTCAGCTCTGCACAAAAACGAAAACGTGAATCTTTTTGTCAAGGATGCAGACGCAAAAGCAAGGGTGGCAAAGATTCTGGAACAAAAAGGAGTCGACCTGCAAAAGGTAAACTTTTTTGTGTGGGATTATGCCGATGTCTGGTTTAGAGACTATGGGCCAATCTTTCTGGTAAACAAAGATGCAGGCGAGCTTGCATTTGCGCACTGGATATTCAATGCGTGGGGAGGAAAGTACAGCGACCTCAAAAAAGACACGCAGGTTCCACTGATCATAAACAACTCACTGCAGCTTGGCAACTTCAAGCCGGGAATAGTACTGGAAGGCGGAGCAGTGGATATCAACGGCAAGGGTACCATACTTACCACGGAGCAGTGCCTGCTCAACGAAAACAGGAATCCGCACTTGTCAAAAGATGACATTGAAAGATACCTAAGAAACTATTTTGGCGCATCCAAAATAATATGGCTCAAAGGTGGCGTTGCAGGAGATGACACGGATGGACACATCGACAACTTGGCGCGCTTTGTCAACGCAAAAACCGTCTTGTGCGCATACGAGGAAAACAAGTCCGACGAAAACCATGCCGTGCTCAAAAAAAATTATGAGATCCTCGTAAACTCGACTGACCAGGACGAAAACAAACTCAAAGTGATCAAGATGCCGATGCCTCCGACAACTAGGACAAGCGTCAGGGGCAAAAAGACAAGACTGCCTGCAAGCTATCTGAATTTCTACGTGGCAAACAAGGTGGTTCTCGTTCCGTCATACCGACACAAAAACGACCGTGTTGCGCAAAAAATAATCCAAAGCGTGTTTCCTGGCAGAAAAGTCATCGGAATCGACTGCAGCGATCTCATATATGGCATGGGCGCACTTCACTGCGTGATGCAGCAGCAGCCCGCCGTAGTCAAAAAATCAATTGGCACAAAGGCTGCAAACAGGAAAAAACTACCAGTTCTCCAGTAGGTTCTGGCATCATTTCAATCACGGCAGATCTCATTGGGGTGACTGCTGAACTCCTACCTGATTTTTTATTTATTTTGATTTTACTATTACTGGTCTTTTGTATTTCTCTGATGCCTTCGCCATTACACGTCTCGCAAGAGTCATGTCAAGCTTGATTAGGTGTTTCACAATCTCGTTTTGTCTGTCTAGCTTGTACAGTGTTGCACGTCCGATCTTTCTTGTTACCTTGATTGCACCAGATTTTTCAAGCTCTGCCCAGTACTTGAAGAAGGTGACTCTGCCCATCTTCATTCTATTTACAATCTCGTTTTTGGAATAGTCTGAAAGCGGATTGTCTAGGAAAAAATCTATTATTCTTAGAACTGGGCTTGGACCAAGGTATTGAAGTAAAAGGGTCTCGTTTTGCTTGTATGGCATAATATTGGTTGGTAAACAAAGTATTTAACTTTAAACTTTCAAAGTACTAAAAGTGAACTTATGCTTACAGAGGATCAAATTAGATCAACAATTCTTTTCAAACTGCATAAGAGAGGAAACTGGGGAGCAAGCCACACTGCTTTTGAGAATATCAAAAAAGGATTCAGTGAAAGAGATTTTGGAAAGCACGGCGCAAAAACCGCCGACAAGATTGCAAAAGATTTGATCCGAGAAGGGTTGATGGTAGCAAAACCCACTCATTATGGCATGCAGGTATCGTTAAACCCTAGACAGAGTGAGAAAATAATCGCCATCATGAGAGAGTATTTTCCTGATGTGTGTTGAGCTGTGCAGGAATAGATAAAGCGGATCCGGGGGGACTTGAACCCACGACCTGACGCTCCGCAAGCGTCCGCACTATCCAAGCTGTGCAACGGACCCTAAAATTATCAAATTTGAATTTCTAAAAAACGTTTGCAGATTAACTGGTCTCTGCCTTTTTGACAAAGACGTAGTTCATAATGAGGCCTGCAATTATTGCCCCAATTATCGGGCCTGCCCAGTAAATCCAGTGAAAGTCCCAGTAGCCTGATGCGATTGCAGGGCCAAGCGTTCTTGCCGGGTTCATTGATGCCCCAGTCAACGGAACACCGACTAGGTGCAACAAAAATATCATTCCGCCAATTACCAATCCGTACATTCCCGCTGGCGCCTTTTTGTGGACAGCAGTCATGAATATGACGGTGACCAAAAAGAACGTAAAGATAAGCTCAACTGCAAAGCCTGCCATGGCGCTGTGGTTGAGCAGATCGCTTGGACCTCCCTGGGTTCCAAAGTTTACCTTGGCTCCAAGCTCAGGCAAAATCGTCTTTAGTGAAAATGCCGCAATTATTGCTCCAATTATCTGAAATACGATGTAACCTATTCCGTCCAGTATGCCAATTCTTCTTGTAACTAGCATAGATATGGTGACAGCAGGGTTGATGTGTGCACCTGAAACATGGCCAAAAGCATACACCATGAGGCCTATTGCTGCACCATGTCCTAGCGAAATCATGATTATCCCTTCTATTGACAGTCCTGTCCCAAATGCGGCCGCTGCCACGATTACCGAGAGTGGTCCAAAGAACACTAGACAAAACGTTGCAATTGCTTCTGCAAACCAGGATCTGCCGTTAACCATCAGAATCAAGCCACGAGTGTTTCAATATAAAATATTCGGATTGTTTTTTGATTCTAGTCCATGCAAAAATAATTAATTAGAGCACAAACGCTTTTGAATCTGATGATTTCAGAAGGCGATCCGGTGCCAAAATTCGAACTGCCAGACGCAAACGGCAACTTGGTCAAGTCGTCAGATTTCAAGGGAAAAAAGTATGTTGTCTATTTCTATCCGCGAGACTTTACCCCCGGCTGCACGATTGAGGCAGACGAGTTCTCAAAAGAATACAAAAAATTCCAAAAGATCGGAGTGGAGATAATCGGCATCTCAACTGATGATGTGGAGTCGCATAAAAAATTCGTAGACAAAATGGGAATACCATACGTCTTGCTCTCAGACACAGAATCTGAAGTGTCCAAAAAGTTTGGAGTCTGGGGGAAAAAACAGTTCATGGGCAAAGAGTACATGGGGATAATCAGAAGTACGTTTTTGGTAGACGAAAAAGGCAAAATCTTCAAGGCATACCCAAGTGTCAAGCCAAAGGGTCACGCAGAAGAAGTGCTGTCTGTTTTGAAAAATTAAAAGAAAGAAGAATCTAGGATGGTTTCCATCCCGCTGGCATAGTGCCTCGATTTGGTTGTGGTGCTGGTGCCGGCGCTGTAGTTTGTGGCTTTGGCGGTTGATATCCAGCTGGTAATATGCCTCTTTTTGCCGCAGCTGCTTGCTGTACCTGTGGTGCTTCTTTTGCTTGCTGTGCTTGTTGTTGAAGTCTTGCAAGGTATTGCTTTTCGTATTCTTCAAGCTGATCCTTTCTGGAGTTTCCACTAGGTGCTTGTGCCGCTGCGTCTTTTGGCAGTGTGCCCTTTGCTGGTTGTGGTGCTGGTGGCGGTGCCGTCGTTTGTGCAGCCCCTCCAGTTGATTTGATTCCAAAACCTGCAAAATATTTTGTCCTTGGGTGGTATGCAAGTTTCTCGCGTGTTGCAAAGTACTTGTTTGAAGGCTGTGTGTAGCCTGTCACCTTTGCTTTTTGCAGGTTCCAATCCGATGTCGGTACGTCAGCGCTTTGCACATACTTGCTTGCAAAGTATCTGTTTGGTGCTGGCGAGTAGC
>Ga0233425_10000884_pt1 | contig 72350 bp, 63 predicted proteins | sample Watercolumn_Towu_2_FD_181712 | JGI IMG/M metagenome (GOLD analysis project Ga0233425, IMG submission 181712) | Freshwater microbial communities from Lake Towuti, South Sulawesi, Indonesia - Watercolumn_Towuti2014_140_MG | ecosystem: Environmental > Aquatic > Freshwater > Lake | place... | reverse complement strand
CCGCGAGGCCGCGCAGCCCCAGCACTTTTGTGATTGCAGCGGTCAACGACGTCTTGCCGTGATCCACGTGCCCCATCGTGCCCACGTTCACGTGCGGCTTGCTTCGATCAAACATCACTTTGCCCATAGTATTAGTCCCCTGAATAAATGCCGGTCTTACTTGGCCTTGATTACTTCGAGCGCGATTGCCTCTGGCACCCGCTCGTAACGCGAAAACTCCATCGAGAAAACGCCCCGCCCCTGAGTGCGCGAACGCAGCACTGTTGCGTACCCGAACATCTCAGCTAGCGGCACAATTGCAAGCACAGCTTGGGCATTGCCGGGCCGCCCTTCCATTCCCTGAATGGCACCACGCCGCGAAGAAATGTCACCCATGATGTCGCCCATGTATTCTTCCGGCATGAGCACTTCCACTTTCATCAAAGGCTCTAGCAAAACAGGCTTCGCCTTCAGCACACCCTCTTTGAACGCCATCGACCCGGCCAACTGAAAAGCCATTTCGCTCGAGTCCACATCGTGGAACGAGCCGTCAATCAATGTCACCATCACATCCGTGACCGGATAGCCGGCCAGCACCCCGTTCTCAGCAGCGCCCCGCACCCCGCGCTCTACCGGAGAAATAAATTCGCGCGGGATTGCGCCACCAACGATCGCACTCTCAAATCCAATACCAGAGCCTGGCACGCCGGGCTCCAGCTTGATTACAACGTGCGCAAACTGCCCGCGCCCGCCACTTTGCTTCACGTGGCGGTAGTCAAGGTGGTCAACGGTGCGCGTAATACTTTCGTTGTACGCCACCCGCGGCCGCCCCACAGTTGCCTGCACCTTAAACTCGCGCAGCATGCGGTCCACCAAAATCTCAAGATGCAGCTCGCCCATTCCTGAAATCACCGTTTGCCCGGTGGTATCGTCCGAGCGCACCCGGAATGTCGGATCTTCCTCGGACAGCTTGTGCAATGCGTTGCCCATCTTGTCCTGATCGGCAGTGGTCTTTGGCTCTACCGCCACAGATATTACCGGCTCAGGGAACGTGATGCGCTCGAGCACAACACCGTCATCACCGATCGCCAGCGTGTCACCTGTGAAGGTGTCTTTTAATCCCAGCGTTGCAGCAATGTCGCCGGCGCCCACTTCATCCATATCCTCGCGCCGGTCCGCATACATGCGAATGACGCGCCCCACCCGCTCGCGCTTGCGTTTGGTGGTGTTGACCACTTTCTCGCCCGCAGTGAGCTTGCCCGAATAAACCCGGAAGTACGCCAGCCGGCCCACAAACGGATCGCTCACAATTTTGAAGACCAGCGCCGCCAGCGGAGCGTCCATGCTAGGCGGGCACTCAATCGGTTCGCCGGACGAAGCCGATGCGCCGACCAGCGGCGGCACATCCAGAGGCGACGGCAGGAAATCTACAACCGCATCAAGCACCGGCTGAATGCCTTTGTTCTTCAGCGAAGACCCGCAAAATACCGGGTTTAACTTTCCGCCGATTGTGCTAACCCGGATTGCCGAGCGCAGCTGGTCAACGGTTGGCTCGGTGCCCTCAAGATACATCGCCATGAGCTCATCATCATGCTCGGCCACTTTCTCGACCATGAAGGCGTGCGCCACGGCGGCCTCCTCAGCCATGTCGGCTGGAATTTCGCCATATTCGCGGGTCACACCCAGTTGATCGGACCAGGTGATCAGCCGCATTTCCAGCAGATCGATCACGCCACTAAACGTCGCCTCGGACCCCACTGGCAGCTGCAAGGGCACCGGGTTGGCCCCAAGCCGATCGCGAACCATTTGGACACAGCGCTCAAAATTAGCTCCGACGCGGTCCATTTTGTTGACAAAACAAATTCTGGGAACAGCGTAGCGGTCCGCCTGCCGCCACACAGTCTCACTCTGCGGCTCAACTCCTTGCACCGCATCAAACACCACAATCCCGCCATCCAGCACCCGCAAGGAACGCTGCACCTCGGCCGTGAAATCAATATGGCCGGGGGTGTCGATCAGATTAAATAAATGCTCGCGCCACTCCGCGGTAATTGCCGCTGACACAATTGTGATGCCACGCTCGCGTTCCTGCTCCATCCAATCGGTGACCGTGTTGCCGTCATCAACGTTTCCAATCCGGTGCGTCTTGCCCGTATAGAAAAGAATCCGTTCGGTGGTGGTGGTCTTGCCCGCATCGATATGGGCAATGATGCCAATATTGCGGACCCGCTCCAGTGGAGGGCGCGTGCTTGTCATGGTGCGTGACTAGTAGTCTGGGCATGCGGAGAAAAAATATTCTCGCGCCTCTAAAATCGGTAGTGGCTGAAAGCCCGGTTGGCTTCTGCCATCTTGTGAACTTCTTCGCGCTTGCGCATTGCCCCGCCCGAGCCGCCCGCGGCATCCTGCAGCTCGTTGGCCAGCTTCTCGCTCATGGACTTGCCGGCGCGGGCGCGCGCGGCGTCAATGATCCAGCGCATTGCAAGAGTTTCGCGGCGCTCCGGCTGCACTTCCAACGGCACTTGATAAGTTGCGCCGCCCACCCGGCGCGGCTTTACTTCAACCACCGGCGCAACGTTCTGCAAGGCGCTTTCAAACAACTCAATGGGCTCTTTCTGAGTGCGCGCTGCCATCTCTGCCATCGCGGTATACAAGACACGCTGCGCAACGCTCTTCTTGCCGCCGTACATGAGGCGGTGCACAAACATCGAGACCCGCCGGTTGTGGAACTTGGGATCCGGCAATACTTCCCGTGGCGCCGGTGTATATCTGCGTGACATTTTGATTAACTCTTACTTAAGCCAAGCCAAATTTACTTCTTGGCTTTCGGGCGCTTGCCACCATACTTGGAGCGCCCTTGGCGCCGCGCATCAACTCCGGTGGTATCCAGTGTGCCCCGCACAATGTGATAACGCACGCCCGGCAAATCTTTAACGCGCCCGCCGCGTACCAGCACCACCGAGTGCTCCTGCAGCGAATGACCTTCGCCGGGAATGTAAGCGGTGATCTCCATGCCGTTGGACAAGCGCACACGCGCAACCTTGCGCATAGCGGAATTCGGCTTCTTGGGAGTTTGGGTTCGGACCACAGTGCAAACACCGCGCTTCTGCGGCGCACCTTTTGCCTGCTTTGCGCGGCGCTCCTTGTTGGAGTTGTAGGTGAACTGCAGCGCAGGCGCTTTGCTCATTTTGCGGCGCAGCTTCCGGCCCTTGCGCACAAGTTGGTTGATCGTCGGCATTTCTTTCCTCTACCCTGTCCTAAACCCAAAGACCGCTCACAGCCTGCGAGGCCAATACACATGCATTGGCCTCGCAGTTATCAAGTTATTCAATTCGCCCGCGGCCCCTGCCATCGAACGACCAATGGTGCGCCCAGATTTTGCTTGGACAGCTTCGAATTTTACTCCCCGCGCTCTGGAAAGTCAAGCCGACTTTCCGGGCTTTCGGACCTCCCTATCGACCCAGCTCCAGCAGCCCCATCCCACCCAGACTTGGCATGCGGCGACGCTCCTCTTCCTTTCCAAACTCGACTAGCTCGCCATTGTCCAGCACCGCCTCCATAGCGAGCCCTAAACTTTGCATTTCCTTCACCAAAACGTGGAAAGAGGCTGGAATTCCAGGGTCTTCAATCGCCTCACCCTTCACGATGGATTCGTATGCCTTCACCCGGCCGGCCACGTCATCGGACTTGATGGTAAGCATTTCCTGCAAAATGTGCGCCGCGCCGTAGGCTTCGAGCGCCCAAACTTCCATCTCGCCAAAGCGCTGGCCACCAAACTGGGCTTTGCCACCCAAAGGCTGCTGCGTCACAAGCGAGTATGGGCCGGTTGAGCGCGCATGCACTTTGTCTTCCACTAAATGCGCCAGCTTCAGCATATGAATGTAGCCAACCGTAACCGGCTGGTCGTACGCCAGGCCGCTGCGGCCGTCACGCACTTTCATCTTGCCCAAGATCGGAAGCGGGTCTCCGCTGGTGCTTATCATTTTGTCAGCCGTCTCGCGCAGAAGCTCCGTATTTTGGCGCCGCGCCTTCACCGCGTGGTCTTCCAGCCATAACACGAGACAGGCCCGCACGGCCAAGTCGTCCGCTACAGCAGATTCTTCAAGCGGCCCAGGATTGCCGAACACCAGCAGCTCATCCGGGGCAAAACCACACTCAGCCAGCCACGTAGTGAGCGCAGCCCGCCGCGCATACACCAAATCAGTCTGCAGAAGCACGCGATCATACTTGCGCTTATCCACCCACGTTTCCAAGAACAGCCGGATTGCTTCTTCGTCGTCTTGGATGTCTGTGGTGTCAGACTCACTATCCTTCAACCACTGCCACGCCCGGTTGCCAGCTTCCTTCCACGCGCGGTCGATCAACCATGCGCGCGCCAGCTCGGCTTCAATTTCACTCTCTGATGCACCATCAAACACCGGGGTCACAGCCCGAAAGCCGATCCGATCTGCGGCCCAACCCAAGTGCGTCTCGAGCATCTGCCCGATGTTCATGCGCCCCGGGACGCCCAAAGGATTCAAAATGATATCCACCGGCGTGCCATCCTCGAGGAACGGCATATCTTCTTCCGGCAGGATTTTTGAGACCACGCCCTTGTTCCCGTGGCGCCCGGCCATCTTGTCGCCCTCAGTAAGTTTGCGCCTTTGGCTGAGCGATACCCGCACCATCTTCTCCACTCCGGGTGCAAGGTCCTCGGTCTGTCCGCGGTCGAAAACCTTTACATCCACCACCTTGCCCTTCTCACCGTGCGGCAGCAGCAGGGATGTGTCCTTAACTTCGCGTGACTTTTCGCCGAAGATGGCGCGCAGCAGTTTCTCTTCCGGTGACAATTCCTTCTCACCCTTGGGCGTGATCTTTCCCACAAGGTAATCGCCCTCACCCACTTCAGCGCCGATGCGCACGATGCCATGCTCATCGAGGTCCTTGAGGCTTTCCTCGCCCAGATTGGGAATGTCGCGCGTGATCTCCTCCGGCCCGAGTTTGGTATCGCGCGCTTCCACTTCATGCTTCTCAATGTGAATTGAAGTGAATTTGTCCTCACGCAACATGCGGCTGGAAATCACGATCGCATCCTCAAAGTTGTAGCCTTCCCACGACATGAATGCAACCAGCACATTCTGGCCCAGCGCAATGTCGCCCCTGTCAGTGCTGGAAGAATCCGCAATTACCTGGCCAACTTTTACTTTCTGCCCTTTTTGCACAATGGGGCGCTGGTCGATACAGGTGCTCTGGTTGGAGCGCTTGAAGCGCCGCAGTGCATAAGTCTGTTTGCGGTCTTTGCCCTGTGGCAACACCACAATCTCACTCCCCGTTACCGCCACCACCTGGCCAGCCGTCACTGCCCGCACCACCTGGCCGGAGTCCTTTACAGCCACTGCTTCCATGCCGGTGGAGACGATTGCAACTTCCGGCCGCAGCAAAGGCACGGCCTGCGCCATCATGTTGGAACCCATCAGCGCGCGGTTGGCATCGTCATGTTCAAGGAACGGAATGAGCGACGCCGAAATTCCGACGATCTGCTGCGGTGCAATATCCATGTAGTCGATATTGGCCGGTGCTTCAAACACAAATTTGGCGTGCGCACGGCAGGAAGAACGCGGGCGCACAAACTCACCGTTGGGCTTTAGGGGCGCCTGTGCCTGAGCAATCACATAGCGATCCTCGGTATCCGCCGACATATATGTGCTCTCAGCCGAAACAAACGGCACAATTTTCACCATGAACTTGTCGCCCAGCCGCTCCAAGCGCCGCGCGACGTCCTTTGTGATTTCAGTGCCATCTTCAAACATCACTTTGTCGTTCTTGGGGTCGTGCAGATCTTCCCGAATGGTGCGTCCAACCAGTTGCGAGTGCGTCGCACGCATCTCGCGGACCACCTTGCGATAAGGAGTTTCAATAAACCCGAAAGGATTGACTTTGGCGTACGAGGACAAACGCCCAATCAGGCCAATGTTAGGACCTTCCGGCGTTTCAATCGGGCAGATGCGCCCGTAATGCGAGTGATGCACATCACGCACATCAAAGCCCGCGCGCTCGCGCCGTAAGCCGCCCGGTCCCAATGCGGACAAAGTGCGCTTGTGGCGCAGCTCCGAAAGCGGATTAGTCTGATCCATAAACTGCGAAAGCTGGCTGGAGCCAAAGAACTCCCGCACAGCTGCAACCACTGGCCGGATGTTGATAAGGTTTACCGGCGAAACAATATTGTCCTGGTCCCGGATGGACATGCGCTCCCGCACAACCCGCTCCATGCGGCGCATGCCCACGCGCAGCTTGTTTTGAATCAACTCGCCCACGGTTTTCACGCGCCGGTTGCCAAGGTGGTCCATCTCGTCGGCAGGTTCATCGCCGTTGTTGATTTGGATCATGCGCTTCAGCAGCCCGATGATGTCCGCTTTGGTTACAGTGCGATGCGCCAGCGGAACACGGTTGCCAAGGTCCAGCTTCTGATTGAGCTTGTAGCGCCCAACCCGCTCCAGGTTGTAACGGCGCTGGTCAAACAGCTGCTGCGTCAAAAACTCGCGCGCGTTGTCCAATGTGGCCGGGTCACCCGGGCGCATCCTTTTGAAGAACTCAATCAGGGCTTCCTGCGCAACTGTGCGCTTGCTGCCGGATTCCCATTCCGGCTCCTGCCGAAGTGTGGAAACGATGAACTGGCGATCCGGGTCAGTGTCCACTTTGGAGAATAGCGCCAGCAGTTCTTCATCACTGCCGGTTTGCAGCGGGGAGTTGGGCAGGCCGTCACTGACGGCTGCCATGGCCCGCAGCAATATGGTCACCGGAACAGTGCGTTTGCGGTTAAATCGCAATATCAGATAGTCCGCTTTGCGCGTGTCAAACTCCATCCACGCGCCGCGGTCCGGCACCAGCTTGGCAGCCGCCATTCGCCGTCCAGTGGTTGCCTCAACGGCGCTCTCAAAGTACACGCCCGGCGAGCGAATGAGCTGCGATACCACTACGCGCTCGGTGCCATTGACGATGAATGTGCCGCGCTCGGTCATCAGCGGAAAGTCGCCCAGAAAAATATCGGACTTGATGGGATTGGGGATTTCATCGCCTGTAAGCAACACGCTCACGTAGAGCGGAGCGCAGTAAGTCAGATCGCGCTCGAGGCATTCTTCGACCGGGTTCTTTACTTTTTCAAACCAAAACTTGAGGCCGGCTTCGCGTGACTCCTTCGTGTTGCCGGGAAGAAAAAGCTTCATGCCGCCCTTGAAAGATTCTATCGGCGAGATCTCATCAAACAAATCGCGCAGCCCGTCCTGCTTCAACCATTCGAAGGAAGACAGTTGCACTTCTATCATTTCCGGCAGCGGAAAATCATGGTTAAGGCGCGCGTAAGACTTGACGGGACGGTTGACACTCATCTCGCAGATGCTCCTGAAGGGCTATTCAGCTGTTGTTGGCGAAAATAAACGGAGGATACAAGTGGAAAGTATACCAGTAATTTACCACTGGGTCAAAGGTTTTTTAGGGGTTTCCGGCAAGCGCCGCCCGGTGACCAGGCGCCAGTCGTCAAGCCAGCTGTGGCCGCGCAGGTAGCCCAGGTTGGGGCTGAAGCGCGCCGGGCGCAGTTCAAAGAACCGCTGCATGCTGTTAATTTCGCACGCTTGGTTCACTGCCAGCAGGTCCAGCCAGCAGCCAGCCAGCGGCGACTGCGGCCACAGCCTGCGCCACACGCCCATGGCCGGGCGCGAGTAGGCAAGCGGCGCAGTAATTATCTGCCGCTGCACGCCGGTTGCCGCCATGATGGCAGCCAGCACTTCATTGAAGGCAAGCGCTTCCGGGCCGCCAATTTCAATGGTGCGATTCTCGAAACCGCGGTCAGCGCAGACAGCCACCAGCCCGTGCACCAAATCCTGAACCCAAAGCGGCTGCCAACGCGCATCAATGGGTCCCGGCCGAACAAACACACCGGGGGCGAGGCGCAACAGGGCCGCGAGCATGCTGGGGAGTGCGTCGCCGGCGCCAAACACCGGCGCACTTTGCACGATGGTGTAGGGCACGCCGCTCTGGCGAATGTATTCCTCTGCGAGGCCTTTGATCTTTAGCAGCTGAAAAGCTGATGCGCGGTCTGCGCCGAGATGCGAGAGATAAACGAAGCGCTGCACTCCGGCTTGCTGCGCGGCTTGCAGCAGTTGCAGCGTGCCGCGGTAGTCTGCCGACATCAGGCCAGCGGTGGTGCCGCGCGCGTAGTTACCTGCAAGATGAATCACAACCTGCGCACCGGCACAGGCAGCCGCCAATCCATGGCCGCTCTCAAGGTCCGCGTTGGCAACAGGCACGGCGAAGCTGCGCGGCAGTTGCGGCGTGCGCGCTTGCGGGCGCAGCAAGCAGCGCACCTGCGCACCAGACTGCACCAGCCGGGTCACCAATGCCCGGCCTATAAATCCTGTGGCGCCGGTAATTACAAACAATTCATTTATGTTGCGGCAGACCGCGGGATCGCAGTGTTATTATAAGCAGATGGTTACCTACAGTTCGAGCGTAGTAAATTTTCAACCACTCCACGCGGCGCCGACTTTCTTGACGCCAACAATATGAACACTGCCCGCAAGCGAGTTGTAATTACGGGCATGGGCACCGTCAATCCGCTGGGCTTGAACCTGCTTGCCAGCTGGCAGGCAGTCACGCGCGGAGAGTCCGGTATTGAGCTGATCTCTTTGTTTGACAGCGCCGCGCACTCGGTCAAGATCGCGGGCGAAGTTAAAGGCTTTGATGCAGTTGAGCGCTTTGGCAGGAAGGACGCCCGCCATATGGACCGCTTTGTGCAGTTCGCACTCAGCGCAGCCCAGGAGGCAGTGCTCGCGTCCGGCCTGAAGGTTGCCGCTGGCAACGCCGACCGGATCGGCGCGCTGATTGGCACCGGCATGGGCGGCATTACCACTGTCGGCTCAGAGGCGCAGACCCTGAATGCACGCGGTGCCAGCCGCATCAGCCCCTTTATGGTTCCAATGATGCTGCCGGATACCGCAGCCGGCCAGATTGCGCTGCATTTTGGATTGCGCGGACCCAACCTTGCCGTGAGCGCTGCGTGTGCCAGCAGCACAAGTGCAATTGGCGAAGCAGCGGAGATAATCCGGCGCGGCGCAGCAGACGTGATGCTCAGTGGCGGCGCCGAAGCAGCACTCACGCCGCTGATTATGGCGGGGTTTGCCAACATGGGCACGCTCTCCACCAAGTCAACCGATCCGCACTCTGCCTCCCGCCCGTTCGATAATGAACGCGACGGGTTTGTGGCAGCCGAAGGCGCAGCCGTGCTGGTGTTGGAAGACGCGGCGCATGCCACAGCACGCGGCGCGCAAATTCTTGGAGAAGTGCTGGGGTACGGACTCAGCAATGATGCCTTTCACATGACCGCGCCTGCCGGCGACGGCTCAAGCGCTGCGCGCTGCATGCAGCTTGCGCTCACGGATGCCGGCTTGCAAGCTGCCGAGATCGATTATCTCAACGCCCATGGCACCTCAACCATGCTGAACGACCGAATGGAAACACTGGCGATAAAGAAAGTGTTTGGAGCTACGGCGGCAACTCTGCCGGTCTCGTCCACAAAATCAATGCATGGCCACTTGCTGGGCGCCGCCGGTGCACTGGAAGCGTGCATTGCACTGCAGGCAATAGTGCACGGCATTCTGCCGCCCACAATTAATTACGCTCACCCGGACGAGCACTGCGACCTCGACTACGTGCCAAACCAAGCACGCGCCGCCACTGTGCGCCGCGCAATGTCAAACTCGTTTGGGTTTGGCGGCCATAATGCCTGCCTGATTTTGGGTTCTTACCTCAATGGTCGCACCTAACCGCGCATGAAGTCCTACGCCCACATCATTGGCTGGGGCATGGCCGTGCCCAAGCGCGTACTTACCAACCGCGAGATTTCGCGCATGGTGGACACCACGGAAGAGTGGATTGTCTCGCGCACCGGAATTCACGAGCGCCGCATTGCAGGGCCGCAAGATACAACCGCAAGCCTTGGCCTCGCGGCCGCGCGCCAGGCAATCGAAGTCGCAGACATCAGTCCCGGCGAAATTGACCTGCTTATTGTGGCGACTTCCACGCCCGAGCATCTATTTCCGGCTACAGCCTGCATCATTCAAGATGCACTGGGAGCCCGCAAAGCCGGCGCATTCGATCTATTGGCTGCCTGCACCGGCTTTGTGTACGCACTTTCGCTGGCGTCGCAGGCAATCATCTCCGGCTCGATGAACACTGTGCTGGTTATCGGCTCAGAAACCCTGTCGCGCATTGTGAACTGGGAAGACCGCGGCACCTGCATTCTTTTCGGAGATGGCGCAGGTGCATTTGTGCTGCGCGGCAGCGAACAGCGCGGCGGTGTGCTCTCCACCCTGTTGCGCTCGGACGGCTCGGGGGCTGACCTGCTTTCAGTGCCGGCGGGCGGCAGCCGCAATCCTTTTAGCATCGAGACCTTGCGTGACAAGCTGCACACCATCCAGATGAACGGATCCGAAGTGTTTAGATTTGCAACCACCGCAATGGTGGATGCCTGCCGCCAGGTGGTAGCCGACGCAGGACTGCGCATGTCTGAGATTGATCGCATAGTTTCACACCAGGCCAACGAGCGCATCGTGGCGGCTGCCGCCCGCGGGCTCAAGCTGCCGGTAGAGCGCTTCATCCTCAACCTGGAACGCTACGGCAACACCTCCACGGCATCAATCCCGATTGCCCTGTGTGAAGCCGTGGCTGCTGGAACGATCAAGCCCAACACCAACATTGTGTTCGTAGCCTTCGGCGGCGGGCTCACGTGGGGCGCAGCACTTGTGCGCTGGGATGTCACTATGCCCGCTGCGCCGGGCACGTGGCGGCGTTTGCAGCGCCGCGCCTTCTACGGCATCTCCCGCGTGCGCTCCGCACTGCGGCGCGGTGCACGCAAAGTGGAGGGATTCATCTTCGGAAAGTTGTCGCGCGATGGCGAAGAGCCGCCACACGCCGGCAAGAGTTAGTTGCGTGGCTGCCGATGGCGGTAATCGGCGTTCGAACGTGAAGCTAAGTCCAATCGAAGCGCAGCGCCATGCAACAAAAAAGCCGCCAATCTAAATATGAGCGGCCCGGTGCTCGCGAGTTGAAGCGCGGCTCTAAACCGAGTCCGCTTTCAAGTACTCTCTCAACTTTTGCCTTTGCAGTGGGTGACGCAAGCGGCTCAGCGCCTGCGCTTCAATCTGGCGCACGCGTTCGCGCGTCACGCCCATCATCTTGCCCACTTCTTCCAGTGTGTAGGCTTCGCCGTCGTGCAGCCCATAGCGCAGCTTTAATATTTGAACTTCGCGCGCCGGCATCTTTGCGAGCTCCTCATCAATGTGCTCGCGGCGCATCTTCTCCAAAGTCACTCGCGCGGGCTCCGGGCTTTCGATGTCAGTGATAAAGTCGCCCAGCGACGAATCATCTTCATCATCGGTGGACATTTCCAATGACAAGGGCCGGCGCGCAATCTGCTGCATATCTTCTACCTTGCGCGGTCCCACCTCAAGCGACTTGGCAAGCTCCTCAGTGGAGGGATCTCGGCCAAGTTTTTGGGTGAGCGAGTGCGAAGCGCGCAGCAGTTTATTGATCTGGTCTCCCATGTGAACCGGCACCCGGATAGTGCGGCCCTGGTCCGCAATCGCGCGCGTCACAGCCTGCCGGATCCACCAGGTGGCATACGTGCTGAACTTGTGCCCGCGATGATGATCAAACTTTTTCGCAGCGCGCAGCACGCCAATGTTGCCTTCTTGGATCAGGTCCAGGAATGGCACGCCGCGCCCAATGTACTTCTTGGCCACGCTGATCACCAACCGGGAGTTCGCCGTTACCAGATGCTCGCGCGCTGCCAGCCCGTCGGCTATGTCATGCAGTATTTCAGCACGCCGATCTCGCCCCACGCGCTTTTTACCTTCGAGTTCTTCGCTCGACTTTACGGCCTTCTCAATGCGCTTTGCAAGCCAAACTTCTTCTTCGGCAGTCAACAGCGGAACACGCCCGACCTCCTTCAGGTACAAGCCAATCGTGTCCTCAACATCAACGCCCAGAATGCCCTGATCCGCTCCGGCGACTGGTTTCTTTTTGCTCTTGCGCAGCTTGCGGCGCACATCTTCTTCGTCATCGCTGGGCTGGTCGTCGTCGTCGGCGCCTTCCTCGCCGTCCTCGGCTTGCTCAACAACCTCAATGTTTTCCGCTGCCAACGCAGACAGTGCCTCATCAAGCTCGTTGACTTCATCTTCCATTTCTGGAAACAAAGCGATGAGCTCATCGTTGGTGATGTAGCCTTTCGCACGGCCAATCTCCAGTGCCTTTTGTACCTTGGGGCTCTCCTCTAAATCCATCAAGAGTTCTTCAACCACCTCGGGCTTGTGTCCGTTTTTGACGGTGCCATTGGTTGCGGCCCGCCGGCGCGTTGCCGGACGCCCCGCCATTGCTTTGGTGCCGAGGGTTCGTTTGCTTGAGTTCTTCTCTCCGGGTACAGCCATTTGTTGTGTTGTCACTCCTTAATCAAAATACCAAGCATCTAATCGCAGCCAGGCACCGCAAGTCGCCTTACGGATTCAGCTACGACCAGCCGAACAAGCTGCCACGCCACCTGTTGTAGGCTTCAATCAAAATCGATTGTCAAAATCAGAGGTACTACCCGTTGGGTATACCCTAAAAAGACCGTGAAAGTCAACTATTTTGAAAAATACGTTTATTGGCGCAAAAATCAGATGGCGAGCAAGAAAAATCCCGAAAATTTACTTTCTGAAGTAATACAGGCCTATTTATGAGAAAATTTGACTAAGAAGGGCGGATTGACGCACCGTGTCACTACCCAAACACCTCAGAGCAAGTAAAACGGCGAGGAAAATACGAAATTGGGCAGTAATTGGGTCACTCTGCGGGACCATAGAAAGTTTTGGTCTCTACCGGGAACTGGCGACCGTAGTGTTCGTCACTCCCATTCAATTGTCGCCGGGGGTTTGCTGGTAATGTCGTAGACCACGCGGTTGATCCCCGGCACTTCGTTCACGATGCGACTGCTGATGGTTGCAAGCAATTCGTACGGCACACGCGTCCAGTCTGCGGTCATAAAGTCCGAGTTGGTCACGCACCGCAGCGCCACCACCTCATCATGCGTCCGGCTGTCGCCCATCACGCCTACAGACTTGACCGGCAAAAGGACCGCAAAGGCTTGCGATGCTGCAATGCGCTCCAACCTGCCACCAGCCAGCTCTGCGCGCATGATGGCATCGGCCGCGCGCAGTGTTGCAAGGCGCTCCGGCGTCACGGAGCCGAGGCAGCGAATGGCCAGGCCGTGACCGGGAAAGGGCTGCCGCCAAACAAGCGAATCAGGCAAACCAATTGCACTGCCCACCTTGCGCACTTCATCTTTGAACAGAAAACGCAACGGCTCCACCAGCTGAAGATCTAAATCCGGCGGCAGGCCACCCACGTTGTGGTGCGTCTTGATTTTCGCGGCCTGCTCCCGGCCGCTGCCACTGCTTTCAACAACATCCGGATAAATTGTGCCCTGCACCAGAAACTTCGCGCCGGCTTCCAGCCGCCGCGCCTCGCGTTCAAAAACGCGAATGAAGCGCGCACCGATGCGCCGGCGCTTTTCCTCTGGATCAACTACCGCCTGCAGATCTGCCAAAAATTCAGCGCTCGCATCAACCGCCGAAAAATGCGAACCAAGATCTTGAAATGCAGCCACCACCTCGGCTGTTGCATTTGCTCGCATCAGCCCGGTGTCCACATAGAAGCAATCCAGCTGATCGCCCAGCGCGGGCTGTGCCAGTGCCACAGCAACCGCGGAGTCAACTCCGCCGCTGAGCGCTGCAATCGCCCGCTGGCTGCCCACCTGCGTGCGGATCTGCGCCACCAACCCGTCTGCAATTGCTTCCGGCTCCCACTCTGCGCGCACACCCGCCAAAGCCAGAAACTTTCCAGGGATCTGCGGTCCGTTTGGCGTGTGTTCAACCTCCGGATGAAACTGCAAGGCAAAGATACGCTCCGCTACATTTTCCATTGCGGCAAAAGCGCAGCCCTCCCCACTGGCGCTGCATACAAAACCCGGCGGAAGGGAGCGCACCTGATCGCCATGGCTCATCCAAACTTGCTGCGCCCCCTGCGCCAGCAGCGTGCTTGCCGCCGCTGTGATTGCAGCGCGCCCATACTCGCGCTACTGCCCCGGCCGCACATCCCCGCCAAGCGTGCGCGCCAACAGCTGCATGCCGTAGCAAATCCCCAGCACCGGCACACCCGCCGCAAGCACATAATCGGGCAGCGTTGCCGCACCGGCTGCATAAACACTGTCCGGCCCGCCCGAAAGAATAAAAGCCTTGGGCCGCAGCGCCAGCACGCGCCTAGGATCAGCATTCCAAGCAAACAATTCGCAGTAGGTGTTGTGCTCGCGTACACGCCGCGCAATCAGCTGCGCGTACTGCGAGCCAAAATCCAAAATGACAACCATGTCCATCAGGTGCGCTGGTCCCTTACTGCAACCGGACAACGCCCAAACTGCCGCCGCTCAGATGCCAAGTTCAATCCGCCCGTCATCCATGTTGGTAATACGCACCAGCGTCTCGATCGGCACGTTTAGACTTGCGAGAACATCGTGGCCGCCTTCAAATGTTTTTTCGATCAGTGCACCGACGCCCACCACTGCGTCGCCAGCTGCCTTCACCAACCGCGCCAAACCAAGAATGGTTTGGCCGCTCGCCAGAAAATCATCTATCACGAGCACGCGCTCACCGGCACCCAGATACTCCGGCGACACAATCACCTCCACGTTGCGCCCCTTCGTGTGTGAAGGCGCAATGGTCAGCAGCACCTGATCCGGCATCGTGATCGGCTACTGCTTGCGTGCGTATACAACCTCAAGGCCCAACTCCAGCGCCGTCATCACTGCAGGAGCAATGCCGGAAATCTCAGCTGTGAGCACTTTGCTCGCACCGCATGTTGTAAACCGCTTGGCAAGTTCCAAGCCGCAAGCCTGCATCAATCTTGTATCAACCTGATGATTTACAAAACCGTCCACCTTTAGAATTCCATTGCCAAGATTGCGGCCTTCTGCGCGGATACGATCCAATAGTTGTTTCACATTAAAGCTCCTCTCCAAATTGTAACCGCGCTGCACACCGCAGCGCCCGCATAGCCTGTGGCCGCAATAGCTGATAATGTTGATTGCTTACCAAGCGGCTGAAAGCAGTTCATCTTGAAGAAAGTCCCCCCTACAAAACTGTGACTGCGGTAAGACGAACCCGCTTGGTTTGGCTGGCTGCACCGCCCGGGCTGTTCTTGGCAGCCGGCGCCGCAGCACTGCTGTGGTACGCCCACACCGCGCCGGCCATGCCCGGCTTGCTGCCGCCGCCCGCAGCACCCTCTACAAAAATTCTGGCGCGCGACGGGCGCCTGCTGTACGAAGTTGCCAGTAGCGCAGGCGTGCATCACACGCCGCTCACACTGGCGCAGATACCCGCAGCCTGCCAGCTGGCCACCATCGCTACAGAAGACGCCACTTTTTATTCCAATCCGGGCGTGGAGTGGCGCGGTATCTTGCGCGCGCTATGGATCAACTTGCGCGGCGGACAGACTATTGCTGGCGGCAGCACCATCACACAGCAAGTGGTGCGCAACCTGCTGCTGCCACCCGCAGCGCGCCATGCGCGCACGCTGGAGCGCAAGCTGCACGAGAGCCTGCTGGCTTGGCGCCTGGCACGCACCGTCCCCAAAGCGCACATTCTCGAGCTGTACCTGAACAACATCGACTACGGCAATCTGGCGCTTGGACTGCAAGCGGCTGCACAAACGTATTTCGGCAAAGCCGCTGCGGACTTGGACCTGGCCGAGTGCGCGCTGCTCGCCGGCCTGCCCCAGGCACCAGCGCAACACAACCCGCTGGCGAACCCGGCCGCTGCGCAGACGCGGCAGCGCGTGGTGTTGGGCTTGATGCACAAGGCCGGCTTCATAGACGCAGCGGTCGCAGCCGCTGCTCTGCGCGAACCGTTGCAATACGCGCCAGTGCCCTTCCCGATAACTGCCCCGCACTTTGTGTTGCAAGTGCTGGCGCAAGTGCAGCAGCAATATGGCGCAGCAGCATTGGCCAGCGGGCTCACCGTCACCACAACGCTGGATCTTGACCTGACGCGCAGTGCCGAACAAATAATGCGCCGCCGGCTGGCGCAGCTGGCTGAGGCAAAAACCGGGAGCCACAACTCCGGCAACGCAGCACTGGTTGCGGTTGACCCGCGCAGCGGTCAAGTACTGGCGCTGGTTGGGTCGGTCGATTACTTTGATCGCGCCATCTCAGGTGCAATTAACATGGCGCTTGCGCCGCGGCAGCCCGGCAGCACACTGAAGCCGCTTACGTACGCGCTGGCGTTTGATCCTGCGCGCTGCCCGCCAGCCGCGGCCAACTGCCCGTGGACTGCAGCGACGCAGTTGCCCGATTTGCCCGCAAGTTTTGTAACGGCAGAAGGCCGCACCTACACGCCGCAGAACTACGATCGCAAGTTTCGCGGGCCGGTGCCGGCACGCGCTGCCCTGGGCAATTCGCTGAATATTCCCGCCGTGCTTGCACTGCAAGAGGTGGGCGTGGCCAGCTTGCAGCGCCTGGCACGCGGCATGGGCATTACAACCCTCAGCGCACTCGAAGCGCCTGGGCTGGCGCTGACGCTGGGCGGTGGTGCGGTGCGCCTTACAGAGCTAACTGCGGCGTACGGCGCGTTCGCCACGGGCGGCATGCTCCTGCCGCAATCTTTAATCATGAGCGTGCACGCAGTGGATGGCACGCTGCTCTCAACCTGGCAGCCAACTAACGCCACGCGCGTAATCGATGCGCGCACCGCTTTCATCATCACAGACATCCTTGCTGACAACAACGCGCGCAGTGCGGCATTTGGCGCAGCAAGTGTGCTGAACATTGGCCGGCCGGCGGCAGTGAAGACCGGCACTACAACCAACTGGCGCGACAACTGGACGGTGGGTTACACGCCAGAGCTGGCCGTGGGGGTGTGGGTGGGCAACGCCGACAACACTCCGATGCGCGACGTGGCGGGCATCAGTGGTGCCGCGCCGATCTGGCATGATTTTATGCGCACGGCCTTGCGCGGAAAAACTGCCAGTACTTTTGCGCAGCCGGCGGGGCTGGTGCGGCGCGAATTTTGCGCAGTCTCCACTACGCAGCCGACTGCAAGCTGCATCCAGCGCAGCACAGAGATATTTATCAGCGGCACTGAACCGCGGGAAATTGGTGGGGGTGGCAGTGTGGCGGAATTTGATGCCAGCGACAACAGATTAAGTGCTGCCTCTTTACCGGCTGTGCGCGGACCAGCATCATTTGAAGCAAACCCGGCAGACAACGAAGCGCTTAGCTCAATCGGAGGCGCACCGACGCAACTCCGAATTGCAGCGCCAGACGCAGCCAGCGTGTACCGTCTGTCGACGCGCCTGCCAGCTGCCAATCAGCTGCTGCCACTGCGCATTCTTAGCCCGGCAGAGATCACGAAGGTCACAATTCTGATGGATGGCATAGCACTGGCGCACTTTGACTCTGCACCGTTTGAAGTGGTTTGGCAGCTAGCTGCCGGCCGGCACCGCGTAGATGCAGTGGGAACCGTAGCTGGCTCCAGCGTGCAGTTCCACGCGCCACCAGTCGAGTTTGTTGTGCTTGCGCCGGACTCCTAACGCCGCACTTTACTACGCGCGCTACGGATTGGGCTGATTGCCGCGCATGAAACACAAAATGCCATTGCTCACGCCGGCTGAAGTTAAATCGGGGCGGCTCTCTAATATTTCGCGGTCTAAATTTAAAAAGCCCAGCTCGATAATGGTGGCTGGCGTGTCAGGATCAATTTCCCTGTACGCATGATAGAAAGTCATATCACGAGTAATGCTGTTGGCGTGAAAGTTCATTTTTGTCTGCGCAACATAGCTCTGAATAATGCATTCCGTCAGTGCGGCCGATTTTTCTGGTGCTGTTGCAGCGAGGGAGCCAGCTACCTTGTAGCCGGTTGCCAGCTCATTGATGTATTCGCAAGAGTCTGCATGAATGGCCACCAACGCTGCAGCCCGGTAGCCCTCAAGGCGCGTATCAAACTCGTCAAGCACATCCACGGCGTAGCCAGCTAGCTGCAAAGTTTCCTGCACCCGGCCAGCCACTTCCAGGTTCACCTGCGCTTCGGTAAGTCCGTCCGGGCAGACCGCACCTGAGTCGTTGCCCTTGTGCCCGGCCACTATGCCCACGCGCTGCTGATTGACCGGTGCAGCAGTTGGCTCAGCCGCACCGGCTTCATTGGCGGCTGCGCCTTTGGCAATGCTGATTCCAGCCCGCACCCCGCGGGGTAGCAACGCATCCGGCGTGATCTGGCTGGCAACTGTGGCAACAGTGGCGCCCACCAAAAATACCACGCCCACATGGCGCGCCATCTCGCGCACCACATAGCCGAAACCGGTGTCTCGCTCTTGGCGTGGCATGCGCGAATCTTAATCGCAGCACGGGATTTGGGCAAGCGCCAAAGGCCCGGCTGTCCGGCGCCCAGAAGCAAGCACGGAGGCCGCTAAGCCTCCGTGCTGCGCAGCCCTGGAGGCTTGAGCGCTGCTAGTCGCCGTATTGATCAAGCGCGAAATTGAGCAATCCGCACTCTTCAAGTTTTTCCGCGGGCACGCGGAAGGTGACTTGCACTACGCCCGGATGGCGCCCGATTTCAATCGCGCCTGTAATCGTGGCGCGATTCTTTACTTCCGGCACAGACATGCCCAGCAGCGCTGCCGCGCGATTGAGCCCGTTGTCCGTGGCAGCATTCAAGTCAGATCCTGTGCCGATCACCGAGACGGGCAAGCTGTCTTCAATCTCCAACACGCCATGCTCCTCCGCCAGGCCTTCCGCGCGCGCAAATTCCTCGTCGCTCAACGGCTGCGCGAGGAACGGCAGATCTTCAAAGACCGGAAACAAGAGCGGGCCATCAAGATTTAGATTTTTGATCAGGTGCACCTGCAGCGTAACTGTGCCGGCGACATCACAAGTGTGGCCAGCAATTTCGCCGTCGCCCTGCATCGCATGCATGTCGCCCAGATACACACCGCCGCCCGGCACCTTTACCGGGCAAATCAAGATCGCGCCCTTGCGCACGGCATCAATGTCCAAATGACCGTCAGTACGCTGCTCAAGCTGCTTCGCCGTGACGGCATACTCGTGCGGCGCGCCAATCAGAAACGATCCAAAGTCGCCGGCGTTGTGAGAGTCCGGCAGTGGAACCGCCGGCGTTGTGCCAAGCTGGCCCATAAACGGCCGCACGCGCGCCACCACTCCCACCAAGTCATGCGGCGCAAATGTGAGGATGGAGTTCTGGATGGAGTTTTCAGGCATCGCCGCAAAGGTCTTGGCATCGTGCGCCATTTCTTCAGCAGCTTTGCGCCCCACTGTGACGCCCAAGCCGTGGCCTTCATCAAATGCAATGGTGTAGCCGTTGGCAAAGGTGAATGGTGTGCAATCCGCGCCGCACTTTACGCAGCGCACGGATTGCTGCCCGATGCCTTCAATGCGCGTCTCCGGATACAGCATGTGGCACTTGGGGCATTTACCGGCCACGTACGGGTCTCCCAAAAACCGGCCGGCCATAATCGTGTCATTGCCCGAAGCAGTGGCCCGCGATGTAACCGTGATGTCTTTGATCCGAATGGCGATCGCATCGCCGACTTCGGCACCCGCAACCGCCACCGGCACAGTTACTTCATGCCCGCCGCGAATTGCGGGAGTGATCATCGGCCCCCAGCAGCCGGGGGCAGTATTTGCCACAATGTGGCCGCCGTCGCGCACCGGACCGAGCATTGGCTGCGCCGGGTCCAGAACACCATTGATGAACTGGTCAACATACACGGTCTCGTGCCCAGCATGCCCGTTGCTTGCAGCCTTGCGCGCTAGCGGCTGGGCCTGAACTTTGGGCTTGGCTTTGGAAACAGGGGCAGAACTTTTGGCCATAATGGTTTCTCCTTGGGTTTGCTAAAGCACGCGGAACAATTCTTGGCTGCCACCGGCCACCGGCAGTAACAGCGCAATTTCCTGACTGGCGCTTACAACATCATTCGGGCTGGCGTGCCTCCCCGCAACCACAGCGATGGCCCTGGCCATGCTGACAGCAATTCGGGGATGCAGGCGCTGCAGCTCGCCAATAATTTCAGACACAGTAGCCGGCTCGGGCAGCTCAACAGCCACGCGCGGTGCGCCGGCACGCTCCGCCAAACTTCCAGCCAACCGCACCATAATCTGCATAGAAAGCGTACTATAGGGGCGCGCCAAAATCTTGTCAACGCAGCCCGCAGCACAACTAAGTACCTTGACATTTTCCTTGCGGCGGATACAATCCGGAATATGAGTTGGAAAACGGGAGCCTGCACGTGTATTGGCGCTGGGAGGTTGTCCACCCTGCGCTCAACGGTACTTAGGTAACAAGGCCGCCGCGGCCAAGCAGCAAAGAGTGGATGGCATTCCCAGCGGGATATGCCGGCCGAAAGGCCACCATTCTTTTTTTGTTTAAATTTACTTTTCGGGAAAACACTTGATGCTGCAAGCCACAACAACTCAAAACAATCCGTTGCTCACGGAGCTGGCGGAAACTAGCCTTGAAGCCCTGGTGGGCAACACGCCGCTACTGCAGTTGCAGCGCATCACGCGCCACCTGCCGGCCGCCGTGCGCATCTTTGCCAAGCTTGAATGGCACAACCCCAGCGGCTCCATCAAGGATCGCGCTGCGCTATTTGTACTGCGCGCCGCACTGCAAGCCGGCGAGCTCGGGCGCGGGCGCGTATTGCTGGACTCCACCTCGGGCAACATGGGCATCGCCTACGCCACGCTTGCAGCTGCCCGCGGCATAGCCGTAAAGCTTTGTGTGCCGGAAAATGTCAGCCGCGAACGGATTACCGTACTGCGTTCGCTTGGCGCCAGCTTGGAGTTGACAGATGCAGCCGAGGGCTCAGATGGCGCAATCCTCAAAGCCCGCGAGCTGGCAGCAGCTGAACCTGAGCGCTACTTCTATGCCGACCAATACAACAACTCTGCCAGCTGGCACGCGCACTATCACACAACCGGCCAGGAAATCATTTCCCAAAGCGCCGGTCAGATCACGCACCTGGTTGTTGGCCTCGGCACTGCTGGCACCATGGTTGGCACCGGCCGCTACCTCAAGCAATACAGCTCCGAAATCGCACTTGTGGCGGTGCAGCCGGACGCAGCTTTCCACGGCATCGAGGGTTGGAAGCACATGGCCAGCTCCATCCAGCCGGGGATTTATGATGCGGCGCTGCCAGACATACAGGCTGCCGTTCGCACGGAGGATGCGCTGCTGGCAACCCGCCGCTTGGCAAAAGAAGAGGGTTTGTTTGTGGGCATATCGGCGGGCGCGGCCACTGTCGCGGCCCTACAACTGGCTGCCACAATGCAGGCTGGTTACATTGTCGTCATCTTTCCGGACAGCGGCTACAAATACCTTTCAGACCAGATGTGGCAGCCTTAGCCCGCAGGCCTATGAACCTCAATATCGAAACTGCGTTGTACCGGCAGCTTACTGCGCACCTGTGCTCTGCCTACCCCAAGGAGGCTGCCGGCCTGCTGCTCGGCACCGCCGCTGATGGCAGCTGGCACGCCACACGCATGCTGCCCCTCACCAACAAGTTTGCACATGCTGAGCAATTTCACCGCTACCTCCTCACCGCGGAGGACATGCTCGAGGGCGAAGACCACGCGGCAGCCTTTGGCTTGGACGTCGTTGGTGTTTTTCACTCGCACCCTGACTCGGCCCCACAGCCATCCGATTACGATTGCCAGCAGGCTCTGCCGTGGTACCTGTACTTGATAGTGAGCATTGCAGCTGGCGAGCCCGCAGGTGCCCGCGCGTGGCAGCTGCGCGAGGACCGGTCTGGTTTCAACGAGGCTGTACTTGCAATTAGCCCGGCCGCACCTGCACGGCCAAACTGCAGCACCTTCGGGTAAATAATTTACAACAGGAAGATTTATGCAAACCATCCGAATTCCAACTCCATTGCGGCCGTTCACCGGCGGCTCTACTGAAGTGGCCATCACCGGCGCCACAGTGGCGGACGCAATGCGCGACCTCACCGCTCAGCACCCGCAGCTGCAGCAGCACTTGTACGGCGCTGATGGCGAGTTGCGCGCCTTTGTCAACATCTTTCTGGGCAGCGAGGATGTGCGCCACCTGCAGGGCACAGCCACACCGCTGCCAGCCGGCGCACGCCTGCGCATCGTGCCATCGGTTGCCGGCGGCAAAAGAAACATGCGCGCAGCCGCGCAGGTGGCTGGCGGCTGCTAGCGCATAAGTGCCCTGCCGATTCAGATAAAGGTTTATTTAATCATTGCGGGCTGCCTATCGATCTTGCAACCTGCATCAACAAACTAGGAGCTAAACACATCATGGCAAATGAATACGCACAACCAGACGCATTGGTTTCCACCCAGTGGGTGGCTGACAACCTGCATACTTCCAATGTACGCATCGTGGAGTCTGACGAGGACTTGCTGCTCTATGGACAGGGCCATGTACCCGGATCAATCATGATCGACTGGGTCAATGACCTCAACGATCGCATCCGGCGCGACTATCTGGATCAGCAGGGCTTCGAGGCACTCTGCCGCCGCAACGGCATTGCTAACGACACCACCGTCGTGTTCTACGGCGACAAGAGCAACTGGTGGGCGTGCTACGCGCTCTGGGTATTCCGGCTTTACGGCCACCAAAATGTGCGCATCATGAATGGCGGCCGCAAAAAATGGGCGGATGAAGGCCGCGAGATGACCAAACAGGTACCCAGCTACCCGGCTTCTGATTACAAAGCGCAGGCACGCACGGATTACAAAATTCGCGCCTTCCGCGACCAGGTAATGGAGCACGTGCGCGCCAGCCTGCCGCTGGTGGATGTGCGCTCACCCAAAGAGTACACTGGCGAGATGATGCACATGGAGGCGTATCCGCAAGAGGGCGCAATGCGCGGCGGCCATATCCCAGGTGCGCGCAGCATTCCGTGGGCGCGCGCAGCCAACGAGGACGGCACTTTCAAGAGCGCCTCTGAGCTGCGCCAGATTTATGAGGTTGAACAGCATTTGGCTCCAGACCAAAATGTGGTGGCGTATTGCCGCATCGGTGAGCGCTCCTCGCATACCTGGTTTGTGCTCACCTACCTGCTTGGCTATCCCAGCGTGCGCAACTACGACGGCTCCTGGACCGAATGGGGCAACCTTGTAGGCGCGCCTATTGAACGGCCGTGAACAACCAACCCGCCCTGCGCCTGCGCTCTGCACTGACTCTGCAGCTGCAAACTAACCAGTTGCAGCCGACCGGTTTCACAGCGAGGCAAGAATGATTCGCATTCCCAGCTCTGTGGATCCCGCCACTCTTGTGCTGAGCAATGAAGAGATCCGGCGCTACTCACGGCACTTAATCATGCCGGAGGTTACGCTTACCGGGCAGCAGCGCCTCAAGGCTGCCAGTGTGCTGTGCATTGGCACGGGCGGACTGGGTTCGCCCGTGGCTTTGTATTTGGCAGCAGCCGGCGTGGGGCGCATCGGGCTGGTGGATTACGACGTGGTCGAGTCGCACAATCTGCAGCGCCAGGTGATTCATGGCACGGCGCAAATTGGCGTGCTTAAGGTGGAGTCGGCGCGCCAGCGCTTGCTCGACCTCAATCCGGACATTGAAGTAATCACGCACAACGAGATCTTCTCGTCAGCAAACGCCATCCAGCTTGCGCAGGGCTACGATATATTGATCGACGGCACTGACAACTTTCCAACGCGCTACCTTGTAAATGATGTCTGCGTACTTTTGAACAAACCCAATGTATACGGCAGCATTTACCGTTTTGAGGGGCAGGTGTCTGTGTTCTGGGCCAAGCACGGCCCGTGCTACCGCTGCCTGTTTCCCGCGCCACCGCCGCCCGGGCTTGTGCCCTCATGCGCCGAGGGCGGTGTGCTCGGCGTACTGCCCGGCACTGTCGGCACGCTGCAGGCCAGCGAAGCCATCAAGCTGATCCTTGGCATTGGCGAACCGCTGCTTGGGCGCCTGCTGCTGTACGACGCACTTTCGATGACAATGGAAGAAGTGAAGCTGCGAAAAAATCCGGACTGTGTTATTTGCGGGCCGCATCCCACGGTTACCCAACTAATCGACTACGAGCAATTCTGCGGCATGCCCGCCCACGATCAGGGTGCGGCGCAAATAACGAACAGCGTGCCCGAGCTGACAGTTCAGGAATTGAAGGGGATGCTGGACGCACACCGCCCGCTGCACATCATCGATGTGCGCGAGCCGCACGAGTGGCAGATCGTGCGATTGGAGCAGGCAAAGCTCATTCCACTTGGGGACTTGCAAGCACACCTTTCTGAGCTGGACAGCACCGCGGATCATGTGGTGCTGTGCCGCTCCGGGGCGCGCTCCGCCAAGGCTGTGGAGTTGCTGCTCGCCTCTGGAATCAAACGCGTGAAGAATTTGAAGGGCGGCATTCTTGCCTGGGCCCGCGAAGTGGACACAACGCTGCCGCTGTACTAAACACAGTTAAGGTTCCGGCGCGGAAGCCGATACCCATCATGGGATGGTAGGCTGTCCGCCGGGTGCGCACCAGGTTAACGCCCCGCATGTCTGCGGGGCGAAGTTGTTTTTGCGCGCACTGATGCGTTTCTTTGCCGGCGCACTGATCGCCGCGGCCACATTCACCAGCGCTGGTACTGCGCTTGCCGCTGAGCCGGTTGTGCACATTGTGCAACCCGGCGAGAGCCTGTACGCAATCGGCATGCAGTACGGCGTGTCGTGGGTCAAAATCAGCGGCCTCAACCGCCTCACCAGCGATCGCATCCGCTCCGGGCAGCGCCTTTACATCCCGCTGGTTGGGCCGATAGCAGCACGAGCCGCAGCACCAGCCGCCCCGCCCTTCAACGGCATCTCCTACACTGTGCGCGCCGGCGACACGCTGGGCCATATCGCACAACGGCTGGGCACATCGATCCCCGAGCTAATGCGCCTGAACCAGCTTGCCAACGGCAATCGAATTTTTCCCGGCCAGGTACTGCGTACAACCGTGGAAGAGGTAAGCCTTGATGCAACAGCGCCCGGCGCCCGGCGCATCCTGGTCAGCATTTCAGAGCAGCGCCTGAGTGCTTTTGCCGGTGATCAGTTGCTGCGCAAATGGCCGGTCAGCACCGGCGTGAAAGACCGCAATACACTGCCGGGCACCTACTCCGTGCTGAACAAAATTCCCAATGCCTACGCCAGCCAGTGGGACCTGCAAATGCCCAACTGGCTGGGCATCTATTGGGCGGGAACTGCCCAGAATGGAATCCACGCGCTGCCCATTCTTTCCGACGGCGAACGCTTGTGGGGCGGCGTGCTCGGCAGCCCGGCATCCTACGGCTGCATTGTGCTCGGTATCCGCGAGGCGGAAGCACTGTATAACTGGGCAGAGGTCGGAACTACCGTCACGATCACGCCCTGATTTACACCAGCTTCGGTACGCCTGCATGTGATATAAATTGCGCGTACCAGCCAGCGTCGGGCTGAATATTTTTATGGAGACCAGCCCGCAATGCGCAGAGTAGTAGTTACAGGCTTGGGCACAGTAAACCCGCTGGGGCTCTCGGCCCGCGACACGTGGGAAAACTGCCGCAATGGCGTAAGCGGCGTTGGCCGCATCACCCAGTTTGACACCACCCAGTACCTCGTCAAGATTGCCTGCGAGGTAAAAAACTTTGACCCCAGCCGCTACATGGAGCCAGCCGAAACCCGGCGGCGCGACCGCTGCCAGCAATTCTCAACGGCTGCCGCGAAGGAAGCAATTGCCCAGTCTGGCTTGGCTGCCACCGACGAAACTGCCGGGCGCATTGCCGTCATGATGAGCTGCGCTATTGGCGGACTGATCAGCCTTGAGGCGGCTACGCACACCTCGAAGGATCCGGGGCCGCGACGGGTCAACCCGTTCACAATCCCCATGCTGATGCCCAACGGCCCGAGCGGGCTGATTGCTATCGACCATGGCTTCAAGGGGCCGGCATTCTCGGTTGCTTCCGCCTGCGCCTCCAGCTCGGACGGCATTGGCACGGCGTGGCAGATGATCCGCGCTGGAATAGCGGACGCTGCAATCGCAGGTGGCACGGAAGCCACAATTTGCAGCGTCGGCATCGCAGCGTTTGACCGGCTGGGCGCACTCAGCCGGCGCAATGACGACTACTCCATGACACCGCAACCCTTTGATAAAAACCGCGACGGGCTGGTGATGGGCGAGGGTGCCGCAGCGCTAGTGCTTGAGGAACTGGAATTTGCGCGGCGGCGCGGCGCAAACATTCTGGCGGAACTAGCCGGCTACGCAGCCACAGCAGACTCGTTTCACATCACCGCGCCGCATGCCACCGGCGTCGGCGGCGCGGCAGCAATGAAGCAGGCGCTGGATAGCGCGGGGCTAAATCCGGATCAGGTGGACTACATCAATGCGCACGGCACTGCCACCCTGCTGAACGACCTGGCTGAAACACGCGCAATCAACTCTGCGTTCGGCTTGCATGCGCTGGGCATTCCGGTGTCCTCCACAAAATCGATGACCGGCCACATGATGGGCGCGACCGGCGCGTTGGAGGCCATCTTCTGCATTCAATCCATTCTTGATAGCGTGGTGCCGCCAACTATTCACTACACCGAGCGCGACCCGGAGTGCAACCTGGATTACGTGCCCAACGTGGCGCGCGAGCAGCCGGTGGCGGTAACACTCAGCAACTCCTTTGGGTTTGGCGGACACAACTCCGTGCTGGTGTTCAAACGATTTAGCTGATGGACTTCAATCAGCTGCAAGCCCGGCTTGGCATGCAGTTTCACAATCCGGCGCTGCTTGAACAGGCGCTGACCCATAGCTCCTATCGCAACGAAAATCCCGGCTGCAAAGCTGACAACGAACGGCTGGAATTTTTGGGAGACGCTGTGCTCGATCTGGTGACTGCGCGCTATTTGTACACACACCACCCCGCACTGGATGAGGGCGAGCTGACGCGCTTGCGCGCCGCATTGGTGCGCACCGAGCACCTGGCGGAAGTCGCCAGAAGCTTTGAGCTTGGAGGGGCGCTGCGCGTGGGTCGTGGCGAAGCCGAGACCGGCGGCCGAGCGCGGGACACTTTGCTATGTTGTGCATTTGAGGCAATTCTCGGCGCACTTTATCTCGATTCCGGTGAAGCGGTCGTGTGCGCCTGGTTGGAGCCACTGCTCGCGCAACAATCCGCAATTATTATGGCGGGCCAGGAACACCTTGACAGCAAGAGTGAACTGCAAGAGTGGGCGCAAGCCAATGGCGGTGCCACGCCCGTTTACACCACTATTGACGAGCAAGGGCCGGACCACGCCAAGCAATTCACGGTGCAAGTGCTGATTGGCGGCAAGCCGCACGGCACCGGCAGCGGACGCAGCAAACAGGCAGCGGCTCAGCTAGCCGCGCAGGCCGCTCTGCACGCGCTGGTTCCAGGCAGTAATCCGCCGCGAAGTCCATCCTCAACTCCAGCCACCCCCAGCCGGTGACCGCGCGCCTGCTTGTAACTGGAGCCGCCGGTTACGTGGGAAGGCGCGTAGTGCAGCTGGCTGCCAGCGCAGGCTACACGCACATGGTGCGCACCCACCACCGCACCGTTCCGGAAGCACAACTGGCGGGCACGCCCTACAAAGTGGATTTGTGTGAAGCTGCTGAGGTAGCTGCGTGTTTTGATGCCGTGCGGCCGCAAGTGGTAATCCATGCCGCGTGCTCCAACCGCTCGGAGGCGGCGATCGTGCCGAGCACCGAAAACATTGCGCGGGCTGCGGCCGCTGCCGGTGCCCGCCTCGTGCATATTTCCAGCGACACTGTTCACGACGGCGAGCACGCGCCGTATGATGAAGACGCCCTCACCGGCCCATGCAACAGTTACGGCCGCGCGAAAGTGGCAGCCGAACAAGCCGTGCTAAGCCTGTGTCCGGCTGCAGTGATTGTGCGCACTTCGCTGGTGTTTGGCATCGACCCGCTGGATCACCAAACCCGCTGGGTAGTGAACGACGCAGAGAGCGGCAAGCTGGTGCGGCTGTTCACCGACGAGTCGCGTTCGCCAACTTGGGTGGATACGCTCGCACATGCACTGCTGGAGCTGGGCAAATTGGATTACAGCGGCGTGCTGAATGTGGCCAGCCCCATCTCGCTGAGGCGCTGGGACTTTGGCATGTTGATGTTTGAGTTGCTTGGAATCACTCCGGGACCGAATGTGCAGCGCGCCCTGCTGGCAGACAGCGGCATGGAGCGCGCTCGTGACTTAACGCTGAATGTAAGCCGGGCACAGGCACTCTTGCAGACGCCGCTGCTTACGCCACAGCAGGCAGTGCAAAAAATTCGCGCAAGCAATTAGCAACCCTGCGCCACGCTCAGCGCGCTTGACGCCGGCGCATGCACAATTAAAATTTAGCTTCAGGGGGCAGTGGCGGAATCGGCAGACGCCGCAGACTTAAAATCTGCTGTCCATTGGACGTGTGGGTTCGAGTCCCACCTGCCCCACTTATTACAAGCCGCCGCTGGAAGCGGCGCGGCGGGTTCCCAATATCAAGCAACGACTGCAGGCCAGCCGCATGGGTGCCTCAGTTATTCCATTCGAGCTGGTAGTCCCCGATGCGCACCATGTCTCCGTTCTTGGCACCTGCAGCCGTCAATGCGTCTTGCACACCCAATACGGTCAAAATGCGCTGGAAGCGCCGCACTGAATCATGATGTTCCCAAAAAGTCATTTGCGCGGCGCGCTCAATGCGCGGACCCGCAAGGCACCATAGGCGTTCGCCTTCGCGCGTGATGGCAAATGCCGCCGGGTCCGGCTGCGGCCGATACACCGGCATCACCTCTGCTGCGGCGGGCTCGGGAACACTGGCAAGCAATTTGTCCGCCGCAAAGAGCAGCTCGCGCGCGCCCGCCCCCGTCACAGCTGAAACACCCATCAGCGCCACTTTGCGGCGCGCAAACTTGCGCCGCAGATCCGGCAGGCGCGCCGCCACATCCGGCAAATCAGTTTTGTTAATCGCAACCACTTGCGGCTTGTCGAGCAGCGCATCATCAAACAGCGCCATCTCAGACATGGTCTGGCTGTAGTCTGCGAGCGGATCTTCAGCCATGCCATCCAATAGATGGATGAGCACGCGCGTGCGTTGAATGTGCCGCAAAAACTCGAAGCCCAAGCCAACCCCGGCGTGCGCGCCTTCAATCAAGCCCGGGACGTCCGCCAGCACCAGTGTGCGATATCCGTCAAGATCCGCAACCCCAAGGTTGGGTACGAGCGTGGTGAACGGGTACGGCGCAATCTTGGGCCGCGCCGAACTTATCGCCGCAAGAAATGTAGACTTGCCCGCGTTCGGCACACCCACAATGCCAATGTCCGCAATCAAACGCAGCTCCAGCTCCAGCTCGCACTCTTCACCGGGCACCCCGTGATCCGCAATCCGTGGCGCTTTGTTATGCACGCTAATGAAGTGCGTGTTGCCGCGTCCACCGCGCCCGCCACGCGCCACGCACAAGCGCTGGCCGGGCTCCACCAAATCCCCCAGCAGTTTGCCATCTACAGTGCGCACCAAGGTTCCCACGGGCACCTTCACCTCGAGATCATTGGCACTGCGCCCGGTTTGATTGCTTTTGGCGCCAGCATTGCCGTTATCCGCGGAAAAGCGGCGCTGTCGCCGAAACATTAAGAGCGTATTCAGGGAACGCTCTGCAACCAGCCACACTGACCCGCCCTTGCCACCGTCCCCACCATCCGGGCCGCCGCGTGGCATGTACTTCTCGCGCCGGAAATGCACCATGCCATCACCGCCCGCACCCGAAATTGCCGTGATTATGGCCTGATCAAAATAGCGTACATCTTCCTGTGGCATGCGCAGCAGTATAGCATTCCTGTTCTAGATGGTTTTTTGCAACCGGATGGGTGCCGGCACAAAAAAACTTATGCCACAGCCAACCAACCTGCCAGCTAATGGCAGCTTGCAAGCCCCGGCCGAAACGAACACTTGCCGGCCAAACCGGCTACAAACAGGCACTCACTCCCGGCAGCCTGTGGGTCACGCTCAACTCACACAGTCAGTTGAACTCGTGTAAAATTGCATATTGGCCGACCAGTTCGGCGATTCGTTAATCCCATGACCTCCATCAATGCTCCCGACATCGTGGTCAGCCGCTTGCCGCTCTATCTGCGTGCCTTGAACGGAATGGCGAGTGAGGGGCAAAAGGTAACGTCATCCAAAGAGCTGGGCGAACGGCTGGGCATCAGCGCAGCTCAAATCCGCAAAGACCTGTCGCACTTCGGCGAGTTTGGCAAGCAAGGCACGGGCTATCAAATTGCATTTTTGCGCACCAAGCTCGGGAAAATTCTGCACGTGGACCGGGAGTGGGCAGTGGCGCTGGTGGGAATGGGAGACATCGGGCATGCTGTTGTGCGCTACCAGGGCTTTGCCGGCCGCGGCTTCCGCATTGCGCTGATCTTTGACAGTGACCCGGCAAAAGTTGGCCAAATGGCTGGCGGCCTGCAAATTCTGGCGGCGGACCAAATTGGCGTCGAGGTGAAGGCGCGCGGTGTGCGAGTGGCGATGCTGTGCGTACCCGGCCAGCATGCCCAGGCAGTAACCAACAAGCTAGTGGACGCCGGCGTGCGTTCGATTTTGAATTACGCGCCCGTCAATCTCAGTGTTCCGGCCGGTGTGCGCGTGCAGTATATCGATCCGGTGATCGAGCTGCAGCGCATGTCCTATTTCCTGCGCTAGCACCTCCGGCGGGCAGCGCCCGCAGAGCTACACGCGCGGTAGATTCGGGCGCAGCGTGTCGTACATTTCCAGCGCCCGCCCGGTGCCAATCACAACACAGCCTTGGGGATTGTCCGCAACATAAGCTGGAACGCCCACTTCGCGCGTCATAAAGCGGTCGATGCCGCGCAACAGCGCGCCGCCGCCACAAAGCACCATGCCGCGGTCAATTGCGTCCGACGCCAGCTCCGGCGGCGTCTTCTCCAACACGGAGGCTGCCACTTTCACCAGCTGCTCAAGCGGCTCCTGAATCGCCTCCAGCACTTCACTGGAAGTGATGGTGGCGGAGCGCGGCAGATTTGTAACCTGATCACGGCCCTGCACTTCTATTCCCAGTTCCTCATCGAGCGGCACGGCCGCCCCAATGCGCATTTTAATTTCTTCGGCCGTCATCTCGCCAATGGCCACGCCGTACTTGCGGCGCACATAAGCCGCAATCGCCTGATCAAGTTTGTTGCCGCCCGAGCGCATTGAAAACGCTGCAATGATACCGTTCAGGGAAACGATTGCAGCTTCTGTAATGCCCGCGCCAATGCACATAACCATGTTGCCGGCGGGCGTGCCGATCGGCATGCCGGCCCCGATTGCCGCTGCCAGCGGCTGGTGAATGAGATAAGCAGACCGGCTGCCCGCTTGCAGCGCGGCTTCGTGCACAGCGCGGCTCTCAACGCTGGTGACGCCCCACGGCACGCTCACCATAACGCGCGGTTTAATCAGGCGTAGCGGCGCGCACACTTTTGAGATGAAGTAATGCAGCAGCCGCTCCGTCACTTCATAGTCTGCAATCACACCGTCCTGAATGGGACGCATGACCTCAATCGTGTCCGGCACGCGGCCGAACATTTCGCGCGCCTCCTGGCCAATTGCCACAATCTTTTGCTCGTCCACTTGAATGGCCACGACACACGGCTCGTGCATCGCAATCTCGCCATTGTCGAACACCAGAATATTGGCAGTGCCCAGATCAATTCCGAGGTCTTTGGAGAACCAAGCCATGGCTACTGCTCTGCCACGCCGCAGCCGGCCGACAAGTGGCTGGCGCGCAGCATAAACAAATTCGGCCGGTCACCCAGAAACCGGCCAAAACAATATGTGCAAGCCCTTTGCATCACAAACAACACTGTAAGATGCTAGCCGGTTTCCTCAATGGTTCTCACGCCCAGCGCGCCACGCCGCTGGCGCCCCACCCGCAAGCGCACAGCAGCGCGGCGCAGCGAGTCCAGTACGTCCAGCCGTGCTTCAGCAGTTGAATCGGCCATGCGCCAATTCGTTTCCAAAAACTTTTCCGCACGCTTTCGGGCCTCATCCGCGCGGACGAGGTCAATCTCTTCCGAGCTCTCAGCCGTATCCGCGAGCACTAAAACCCTGTCCGGGCGCACCTCTAATACGCCGCCGCTCACCGCAAAAACTTCTTCCACTTTTCCGATGCGCACGAGTAGTTCACTGACCTTCAGCCCCGTCAAAAGTCGCGAATGATTAGGCAAAATTCCCAGCCGGCCGTCCAAGCCATCAACCACCACCATGTCCACCTTGGCGGAATACACTAGGCGTTCCTGGGTTACGATCTCAAACAGAACGGGCATCGAAATGACTCAGCCTGCAGACTGCTTGGCCAGCTGATTCGCTCGCTCAATTGCATCGTCGATAGTTCCCACAAACATGAAAGCCTGCTCCGGCAAGTCATCATGCTTGCCGTCCAAGATGGCACGGAACGAACGCACCGTGTCTTCGAGGCGCACGTAGCGGCCGGGATAGCCTGTAAAGCGCTCGCCCACAAAAAATGGCTGCGAGAAAAAGCGCTCCATCTTGCGCGCCCGCGCCACCAATACTTTGTCATCCTCGGAAAGCTCATCAATGCCCAGAATTGCAATGATGTCGGACAGATCCTTGTAGCGCTGCAGTACGCGCTGCACCTCCCGCGCCACCGTGTAGTGCTCGTCGCCCACAATCAACGGGTCAAGAATGCGGCTCGTGGAAGCCAGCGGATCCACTGCCGGGTACAGCCCCTTGGCGGCAATCGAGCGCTCAAGCGCAATCGTGGCATCAAGGTGGGCAAACGTGGCGACCGGCGCCGGGTCGGAGTAATCATCCGCCGGCACATACACCGCCTGCATCGAGGTAATCGAACCGCGCCGCGTGGATGTGATGCGCTCCTGCAGCTCGCCCATCTCTGTGCCAAGCGTCGGCTGGTAGCCGACGGCTGAAGGCATACGCCCCAACAGCGCCGACACTTCAGAGCCGCTCATCACAAACCGGAAGATGTTATCGATAAAGAGCAGCACGTCGCGCCCCTGATCCCGGAAGTACTCCGCCATCGTGAGGCCGGTTAGTGCCACCCGCAAGCGCACGCCCGGCGGCTCGTTCATCTGGCCGAATACCATCACTGTGTCCTTCATCACATCAGACTCAATCATTTCACGGTACAGCTGGGTGCCTTCGCGTGTGCGTTCGCCCACTCCCGCAAAGACTGAGTTGCCGGAGTGCTCCTTCACAATCGAACGGATCATTTCCATGATAATCACTGTCTTGCCGGTGCCGGCACCGCCGAAGATTCCGGTCTTGCCGCCCTTGGTGAAGGGGGCAATCAGATCGACTACTTTGAGTCCGGTTTCAAATACTTCGACCTTGGTTGACTGCTCTTCAAAGAGCGGTGCCGGGCGATGGATGGGGTAGAACTCGGATGCGCTGACCTCACCCTTGCCATCAATCGGTCGGCCGATCACATTGAAGATGCGCCCAAGTGAGCCATCACCCACCGGAACCCGAATGGGCGCGCCGCTGGCGGTCGCCGGCTCACCACGCCGCAAGCCGTCCGTGGAGTCCATTGCAACGCAACGCACTTCGCCGTTGCCAAGATGCCTTTGCACCTCAAGCACAAGCACAAAGCCGCCATCCCGCACAATCTCAACCGCCTCATAAATCTCCGGCAGCGCTTCCACCGGAAACTGGCAATCCACGACTGCGCCTTGTATCTGCGATACGTGGCCTGTTGATCTAGACATTAAGCCTCCAAAACTCTGGTGTCTGTCTTTACCAGCGCCGGCTAAGCCGCCGCTTTGCTCAAAGCTTCAACCCCGCCGGCAATGTCCAGCAGGTCACTGGTGATTGCAAGCTGGCGGGCCTTGTTGTAGGCCAGCTGCTGGCTGGCGGAGATTTCCATCGCATTATCGGTTGCGTTGCGCATTGCCACCATGCGCGCACTGTGCTCACTGGCCAGCGCTTCCAGCACCGCCTGAAAAACCTGAACCGTCACAAAACGCGGCAGGATCTCGTTAAGCAGTTCAGCAGCCGATGGCTCAAAGATATATTCCTGCTTTGCACCGCTGCGCTCAGCGGAGTTGCCGGCAGGTTGGTCAAGTGTCATCGGCAGCAAGCGGGATATTGCCGGCTGCAGCTTCATTGTATTTATGAAGTCTGTAGACGCCACATACACTGCATCCACGGTACCCGCCAAAAAGTCGTTCAAGAGCGTGCGCGCCACCGGCGTGATTTCTGTAAAGGATGGGGAACGCCGGAAGCTGCTGAAGTCCGAAACAATCTTGGCACCAGCGCGCGTCATCAACTCGCGCCCTTTGTTGCCGACTGTGACCCAGCGCACGGGCACAGTCTGCTCCCGCCAAAACTTTGTTGCGGCGCGAACCATGTTCAGGTTGTATGCGCCGGCAAGCCCGCGATCACTGGTAATCAGCAAAACGCCAATGTTGCTAATCGGGCGCTCTTCCAGCAACGGATGCAATGCGCGTACATCTCCCGGCTGGTTGGCAAGGCTCTCCAAAATCGCAGCTGCCCGCTCCGAATACGCGCGCGCGGCCAGCACCGCCACCTGCGCCTGGCGCACCTTGGAGGCACTGACAGCCTCAAGCGCACGCGTCACTTGGGTTATGTTGCGCACGCTCCGCATGCGCAACCGCATTTCACGAGCGCCAGCCATCGCCTAATTCCAGGAAGCGTTAAATGTTTCGATGGCGCTCAGAATATCTGCCCGCACCGCATCCGTAATTTGCTTTTCATTTGCAATACTGCTTGGGATTTGCGGGAAAGAGGCAGCCATATATTTTATGAAAGCCTCCTGCCATTCCTTGATGCGTGCCACAGGAATTTTGTCGATCAAGCCGTTGACGCCCGCAAAGATCACCATTACCTGCGCCGACAGCGCCAGGGGACGGTACTGGTCCTGCTTCAAGATTTCCTGCAGGCGCTTGCCGCGCTCCAACTGCATCTGGGTCGCTTTGTCCAAGTCGGAGCCGAACTGCGCGAATGCAGCCAGGTCGCGATACGCAGCCATATCCAACCGCAACCGGCCAGCCACCTGCCGCATGGCTTTCGTCTGGGCATCGCCGCCCACCCGCGAAACCGAAATACCCACGTTCACCGCCGGGCGAATGCCCGCGTAGAACAAATCACCCTCAAGGTAAATCTGGCCATCAGTGATCGAGATCACATTGGTAGGAATGTATGCGGAAACATCGCCCAGCAGCGTTTCGATGATTGGCAGAGCGGTTAAAGATCCGCCCGAATCCGGCAGCTTGCGCAAGGTCAAGTTTGCCGCGTTTGCCATTGCCTTTATAGCTTGCTCGCCCTCGTGCCGGGAAATCGGGCCGGCATACACCCTGCCGTCGACGCCAGTTAGCACACTTGCGTCAGATCTGGCAGTTACAATCACATAGTTGTCCGCCAATTGTGCGGATCGCTCAAGCAGCCGCGAGTGCAGGTAGAAGACGTCGCCAGGATAGGCTTCACGCCCGGGCGGACGCCGCAACAACAAAGACACCTGGCGGTAAGCGTAAGCATGTTTCGAGAGGTCATCGTAAACAACCAGCGCGTCCTTGCCGGCCTCCATGAACTCCTCACCCATGGCACAGCCCGCGTATGGCGCAAGATACTGCAAGCCGGCCGAGTCCTCGGCAGATGCCACCACCACAATCGTGTGCTCCATTGCACCGTACTCGGAAAGCAGTGCCACTGCGCGCGACACCGACGACTTCTTTTGGCCGATCGCCACGTAAATGCAGATGCAATCTTTGCCCTTCTGGTTAATGATGGTGTCAATGGCAACCGCGGTCTTTCCGGTCTGCCGGTCACCAATGATCAGCTCGCGCTGTCCGCGCCCGATTGGGATCATGGCGTCGATGGGTTTCAAGCCGGTCAGTAGCGGAGTGTCCACATCCCGCCGGCGGATCACACCCGGGGCAATCCGTTCGACCGGGCGGGAGCCAGTTGCCTGCACCGGCCCCTTGCCGTCAATCGGCTGGCCTGTGGCATCTACAACTCTGCCAATCAACCCGGGACCGACTGGGACTGAGGCAATTTCACCAGTGGCGCGCACCAGCGAGCCTTCTTCGATCGCCTCGTAACTACCCATGACGATCACACCAACGTTCGACTTTTCGAGACTGAAGACAATGCCACGCTCGCCGTTTGCAAATTCGACGAGCTCGGCGTTTCCCACATTCGAAAGTCCCGAGACGCGGCAAATTCCATCGCCGGCTTCAATCACCTGCCCGACATCCTGACTGTGAAAAGTCGGGGAGAACGAATCAATTTTTTCTGTAAAGCCCGCTATCAGGCTTTGCACTCTTACATCTGCCATTGCATCTCCAATTGTGAAACTGGTTTAATTCGGGGACGGATACTGACTACACCGTAATAATAACTGAAGAAATTAGTCTTGTCTAGCAAGCCGACTCCGGCCTGCTCGTACCATTTTCTTTGCATAAAAAAGCGGGCCGGTACCTGAAATACCAGCCCGCCTGCTAATCTGTGACTGTGCCGCTGCTTCAGCGTCAGTTGGACATGTACTCGCGCAGCCCATTTGCGTGGCGCGACTGCCGGATTTTTTCCATAGCCCGGTTCGCAACTTGGCGCATGCCTTCGCGTGACAGGCCAAATTTACGGGCCAAGTCGCTTAGCGGATGAATTTCACCGTCCAAAAATCCAAAGCGCATGCGCAGGATGGACGCTTCCCACGGCGAGAGCATATTCAACGCTGAAGCAATGTCTTCCTTCAACAAATCGCCGCCTACCTGATCTTCGGGCTGCATAACTTTGTCATCGGGCAGTAGCTCTTGGAGTTCAGTGTCGGCTTCGCCTTTCGAGCCCACGATCTGCTCCAATGAATGCACCTGCACAACGGACTCCGAAATGTCGCGCACCTGCGCAACGGTCCACTCCAGCTGCTTGGCCACTTCGGCCTCGGTGGCATCGCGACCCAGTTGTTGCGCGAGCACCATCTCTGTGCGCCGCAGTTGCATTGCCTTGTGTCCCAGATTAACCGGGAGCCGGATGGTGCGGCCGGTGTTTGCCACGGCTCGGCCAATCGATTGGCGGATCCACCACACGGCATACGTTGAAAAACGCGTACCTTGCTTGGGATCGTAGCGATCGACTGCTTTGATGAGGCCAAGCTGCCCTTCTTGCATCAAGTCTTCGTGAGTAAGGCCAGTGTCAAAATAGCGCCGGGCAACCTTGCCAACAAGTCCTTGGTTGCGGGCGATCAACTCGGTGCGCGCGTACTCAGCCAAAAGAACCTCCTTTTCCAGCCGCGCCACAACCGCCGCTGACTTGCTACCTTTTTTCAGTTTCGCACCCGCCGCCTTCCCCTTTGCAACCAAGCCCGCCAGCTGGATTTCATCTGCATGACTTAGCAGGTTGCTCGGCGTTTCGGCCGCAACAACCGGCAGGATTTTGTAAACCTGTGGATCTTGAGTGTAGAACAATGTCGTCTCCTTGAAAATTGACTTTAATTTAGTACCACTAGTATAAATATCGAATGTTAGAGAAACATTGGAATACTGTGACACATTTCACAATTCTACTGCAAGGTATTAGTAATGTGCAAGCAAACCTTATACAAGATTTGGGCCTGTTAAACTAGCAAGAATTGAGTTCTAGAGAAATCCAATCAGCATGGTAGAGAATTTTGTGGAAAGCAGAACGGTCACGGAACACCGACCGCTCCGCCCGCATGCAGTATGCTACACGGGAGAACCAGCTACGAACTAATTTTCGGAGCGTTATAGTCAGCGAAAGCGCAGCAGACTGGGTGGTGTGGCTTAAACTACCCGTGGTTGTTCTTCAAGCTGAGTTAAGCCGGCGCGCCGGGCAACGCTGAAGACCTACGCCTCGGGAGAAACATCTCCGGGAACACCGGTTGGGTTCGCGCGTTTGCGACCGCTGCCCAACTCGGTAGAGCGCTGATAGGCTGCCCAAACTGCGCGCGAAAGTGCAGTCCGAAAACCGGCTTTGTCCAAATAATAGAGCGCCTCGGCGGACGTTCCGCCTGGTGAAGTGACTTCATTGCGGAGCCGAGCCAAGTGATGCGGCGAGCTAAGCACATACTCAGCTGAGCCTTTCACCGTCTGGACGACCAACTTCTCCGCAATCTGGCGCGAGAAACCCATGTGCACGCCCGCATCGATCAGCGCCTCCATAAAGTAGAAGACGTACGCCGGACCCGTGCCCGACAGCGCAGTGGCCATGTCAAGATAATCTTCATCGTCCACAAACACAGTCTGGCCAAGCGCGCCGAGCAATAATTCCGTCTGGCCACGCTGCGCAGCCGTTACAGCGGGCAGCGCGGTCCAAACCGTAATGCCCTGGCCAATCTGCGCCGGTGTGTTGGGCATTGACCGCACCACCGCACCATGCCCCAGGCCCGCAGCAATGCCAGCCAAGCGGGCACCGGCAATAATCGATACCACCAAAGCATTCGCGTCAAGCTGGCCAGCCAGCTCCTGCTGCACTTGCGGCAACACCTGCGGCTTAACTGACAGCACAACGATGTTGGCACCCTTGATTGCGGCGCGGTTGTCAGTGGTGGCATGTACTTTGAAGCGCGCGCGAAAAACCGCGCAGCGCTCCGCGTGTGTGTCGGATGCCGTGATGTCCGTCGCTGCCACCAGCCGTTGCTCCAGCAGGCCGCTGATCATTGCGCCACCCATCGCGCCGGACCCGATAAATGCCACTTTGGTTTTTTCCAACATCAGCAATTTCCTCTTATGACGCGAATCTTTGCAGCGCCAGGCGCAAGCGCTCTTCAATCTCCGGCGGCGCATCCTTGGGCAGCGCTTGCACCGCACCATGTGCCTCCGCAAGGCTGTAACCTAGCGAGGTAAGCACCGCCAGAAGTTCGTCATCACGCTCATGCGTTGCCGCCGCACCGGCGCCGCGCGCTGGTGCACCGAGGCGATCCTTGAGGTGAAAAATGATCTTCTCCGCCGTCTTCTTGCCCACGCCGGACACGCGCCCCAGCAGCTCCGGCCGTGACTCCGCAACCGCGGTGCGCAATGCTTCCGGCGAAACCGCCGACAAGATGGCAAGCGCTACCTTCGGGCCAACGCCGCTAACACCCAGCAGCAGTTCAAACACCGCGCGGTCCTGTTCATCTACAAATCCAAACAGCGTCAGCGCATCTTCGCGCACAATCAAGTGCGTATGCAAGCTGGCTGTGCGGTCAAGCACGAGGTTTTCCTGCACGTTGGCTGGCACGAACACTTTATAGCCAACGCCGCCAACATCCAGCACCACATGCGAGGGGCCCAGCGCCAGCACCATGCCGGAGAGCGAAGCGATCATGCAGCCAGCAGCGCATCGCGGCGCGCACAGTGGATGTGGCATATGGCAACAGCGAGCGCATCCGCAGCGTCGTCCGGGCGCGGCAGCTCCTTCAGCTCCAGCATCCACTGCACCGCAAGTTGGATTTGGCTCTTGGTTGCCGCGCCATATCCGGTAACGGCTTGTTTCACCTCGCGCGGGGTGTACTCGCCAAGGCCGACTTTGCAATCAGCAAGCGCTAGCAAAGCCACACCGCGCCCCTGCCCCACCGCCAGCGCCGCAGCCGCATTGCGATGAAAGAACAACTTCTCAACCGCGCCACTAACGGGTTGATACTTTGCCACCACAGCACAAAGCTCAGAGTAAAGAATTTGCAAGCGCACATGCACAGCGGCTCCGGCGGGAGTTTGGATAACGCCGTAGGCAATGCACTTCAGGCGGCCCTGCTCTTCACACGCCAAGCCATAGCCCGTGGTTGCTGTGCCAGGGTCCACCCCAAGCACCAAGCCGGTCATTGGCTATGCGGCTTCCAGCGCCGCCATGGCTTCGTCGGTGATCTGCAGGTTGGTATAGACCTCTTGCACATCATCGAGGTCTTCCAGCTGCTCCACCGTGCGCATCACCTGCGCTGTTTCAGACGGGGTGAGGCTGAGTGGATTCGTGGGCTCCATGCGAACTTGCGCCTCATCCGGCGCAATGCCGGCCGCTGCCAGCGCTTCCGTAAGGGCCTTGAAGCGCTCAACCGCTCCGTAAACTTCCACAAAGTCAGGTGTGTACTGCACGTCATCCGCACCGGCGTCAACCAGCATTTCAAACAGCGCCTCTTCTGCGCGGCCACCCGGGTTGAACGCCAGATAGGCGCGGCGTTCAAACTGCCACGCCACGGATCCGGCCTCGCCAAGATTGCCACCCACTTTATTTAGCAGGTGGCGCAGCTCAGCGACCGCTCGATTGCGGTTGTCAGTAACTATTTCCAAAATGAGCGCAACGCCATGCTGCGCAAACCCCTCGTAAGTAATCTCCTCAAAAGCTGCAGCGCCTTTCTCCTCGCCGGTACCGCGCTTGATGGCGCGGTCAATGTTGTCTTTAGGCATGTTGGCTGCGCGCGCCTTGTCCACCATCAGGCGCAGCTTGAAGTTTGCGGTTAGGTCACCACCGCCTTCGCGCGCTGAGATGCTGATGTTTTTTGCCAGCCGGGTAAACACGGCTCCACGCCGGGAGTCGGTAACGCCCTTTTTGCGCTTGATGGTGCTCCATTTGGAATGGCCCGACATGTTGCTTCTCCTGAGGTGCGGATGGACTCAGATAAAAAATGGCTGGCAGTTGACGGCGCCGTGTTGTGCTGGCTGGTATGCCGGGTCAGCGAAGTGCCTGCAAACCAGCTATGCTGCATTATAGCAGCGAGGGTCTTTTTTCCTAAAGCTTTCGCCCCAAAGCCTCAACTACCTGGGGCATGCTGGTGAACTTTATGCGCGGCTGGCCAGTTGCCGCACCAAGGGTCTGCTCCAGTTTGTCGAGCCGTTGCCAGTCCGCATACGAAACCATTTGCGTTTGGCGTTCCGCAAGCAACGCGTCGACCGCATCTGTTTGCGGATGCGCCGGGTGAATCAGCACGCCAGCTTCCCGGTCTGCCAACATGCATGCGACAGTCTCCACTGCATCCGGTTTGTTGGTGCCAATCACGCCGCTTGGCCCGCGCTTGATCCAGCCGGCGGTGTAGTGGCCGGTAATTGGCTGCTGAGTTTGCGGATCAAGCAGGCGCCCGAGGTTGTTTGGGAACACGCCGGCCCGCTCTGCAAACGGCAGCCCGTCGAGCGGAATGCCGCGATAGCCTACCGAGCGAAACACCAGCCCAGCCGGCAGCGTTTCAAATTGGTCTGTGGCCACCGGCTGCAGTCCGCCGGTTGAGTTTTGTTGCAGCACATTGCGTACGATGCGCATGCCAGCCACCTGCCCGTGCGCATTGCCAAGCAGCTCAACCGGCGAAACCAAAAAGCGCAGATTGAGGCGGCGCGCTTTGCCAGTCAGCTTGCGCGTGGCGTAAGCTTGCAACAGCTCAACCTTTTTCTGAACGGTCTTGTCCGGTGTGGTGCGCAACTCCTGCATGCTCAGCTCATCAAGCGCAGCTTCAGCCGGCAGCACGACTGGATCCGCACCTTCCATCTCGCCCAGCTCTTTTATCTCCGGATTGGAAAAAGCTGCTTGCGCCGGCCCGCGCCGGCCCAATAGATAGACCTCGCGCACCTTGCTCGCGCTCAGCGCCTCAAGCGCATAATCTGCAACATCCGTTCGCAGGAGCTCCGCGCGCGTCCGGCACAGAATGCGCGCCACATCAATGGCCACGTTGCCAACGCCCACAATCGCCACACACTCTTGCGTCAGGTCAAACTGGTAATCCCGAAACTGCGGATGCCCGTTGTACCAGGCCACAAAATGTGTTGCGGGGTGGCTGCCAATTAAGTCCTCGCCGGGAATGCCCAAGCGGCGGTCGCTTTGCGCTCCCACCGTGAACACCACCTGATGGTAATACTGCGCCAACTCTTGCGTTGTAACGTGCCGGCCCACCTCCACGTTGCCCAACAGCCGGAAGTTCGGACGGCTGGCCACGAGTTCGAATGCCTTGGTAACAGACTTGATCTTCTGGTGATCCGGCGCAACGCCATAGCGCACAAGCCCAAAAGGCATGGGCAGCATTTCGTACATGTCGAGCAGTACATGGAGCCCGGGCTGCTTCAGCAGGTGCTCCGCAGCATAAAAACCGGCCGGGCCGGAGCCCACAACTGCAACTCGCAGCGGGTGCTGCGCATCACTTCCCGGAAGATAGTCTGCCATTGTCGTAGTGATCCTCGTCAATGCTTGCGAAAAATCCCGTCCACCCCATCAACGCAACGCACGGCCCGCGCCGGCGCAATGCTTAGCGCACCTCCATCAACTGGCGCCGAAGTTTTCGGTTCGGGAGTTTATCATCCATTGGTCTCGCTAGCTGCAGGAATACCCGAATGCTATAATGCAAAGCCGCAGCAAAATTCCACTCAATGTCCGTAAGTTTTTGGTCTTTCAGTGGGCTGCCGCAGCTCACGCCCCTCGCAAGCTGGCCCGGCCTGATTTGGCTGTTAGCGTACAGCACGGCGCTCACACTCACGCTTCTCCGCAACCGGCAGCCGCTGCTGCGCTACGAAGCCCGCAACTGGCTGCTGCTTGCAGCCGCCTGTGGCCTGGGTGCATTGTTCTCCGGAATGCCCACGGTGCGCGGCGTGGCCATCGGTGCTCCGCTGATATTTTCGCCGCTGGCTTCTATTCTGCTGCTGGTTACTGCGGGAAGCAGCGGCATTGTACCGGCGATGCTCGTGGGTCTTGCAGGCGGGCTGGCGCGCGCCGGCTGGGTAACGCATCACGCATTCGCAATTCCAGAGGGAATGTTGATCGGCGCTCTGTTGGCCATCCTCATTCAGCAAAATTACAGCGGCCGCCTCGCGGCCATTGTGCGCCGGCCTCTAGCGGCTGCGCTGGCAGCCACATTGCTGCTGCTTTCCGCCAATCTGCTCACCCGCATGCTGGAGTTTGCGCCCGGCACCTTCAGCGGCATGGATGATGGGCTGCAGCGCTGGTTGAGCGAGCTGCTGCCGGTTTCTTCGGAGCTGCTGTTGGCTGGCGTGCTGGTGCAAGTGCTGCAGGAACCTTTGCGAATCCCGTGGCCGCACCCGCGCGTCACGCGTACTGCGCCCTACTCCAGCAGTTTGCAGCAGCGCATTCTGTTCACTTTTTTGCCGGCTGCACTGGGCGCGGCTGCGCTGCTGTACTTGCTGATTGCCCGCATTGCATCAAACGTGGCCACGCGCATTGTGGTTTCGCAGATGGAACGCGACGCGCAAAACGTGGCGGAAGGCGTGCCGTTCTTTGTGGCCAGTGGCGCAAGCCTGATTTTGGATGTCGCCCAGTCGCCCAATCTACTTTCCGCAGACCCTGCTTTGCGCGCAGCGGAGCTGGAGCGCAGCACACGCGCAATTCCCTACTTCAAACAGCTGATCTACTTTGACGCCGCTGGCACCCCGCTGCTTGGCTATCCCGAGGCAGATGTTACGCGCGTGGGACTCACGGCTGCTGAGCTGAATGCTGTGAACCTCGCGCAGCAAGGCGTTCCGCAGCAAACTTTTGTGTTCCCGAGCCAAAGCGCCGCGCATGCCAGCCTAACTTTTGCCGCGCCCACCACTGCTGCTGGCGGTGCGGTGCTGGGTGTGCTGCTCGGGCGCGCGGACCTTGCATCCAGCCCATTGATGCAGCCGCTGGTCGCGAGCCTGCAGGGCTCGATGGCCGGTGAAGGTTTGGGGTTCATTACGGATGCTCAGCTGCGCATTCTTTACCACCCCAACCCGGAGCTTGTAGGCCAAAGTTGGCAGCTGCCTGCTAACGAGCTGGCCGTGCCCCAAACCAGCACAGCCGGGCAAGTGTTCCGGCCTCCCGGCGAAAACGGCGCACCCCAGCTGGTGTACTTCCTGCCCGTAGCCGGGCAGCCTTGGAATGTAGTGCTGCAAGTGCCCGACGCTGCGGTAACCACGCAGGCACGCCAGATCACGCTGCCACTTGCCGGGGGCTTGCTGCTTGTAAGCATTGCGGGGATGCTGGTATTGGTGCTGCTCAGCAACCGGCTGGCCGCGCCGCTGCAAATGCTGGAAAAAGCCGCGGACGCAATGACCGCCGGCAAGTTTGGCCAGCCCGTGGGTGTGGCTGGCACGGACGAGGTGGGGCGCCTGGGCGAATCCTTCGAGCGCATGCGCGCCCGCGTTGGCTCACAAGTGCGCGAGCTTGGCGTGCTGCTGCGCGCCACGCAGGGCGTGAGTGGCAGCCTGGACTTGCAGACGGCACTCGCGCCGATCCTGCAAGGCGCACTCGAGTTATCCGAAGCGGAAAGTGCGCAGCTGGTGCTCGCAGCAGCGGATGGCGCGGTCAGCCAATTCTTTTCGGCTGGCACTGCGGCTGAGATGGGAAGCCTCAACGCAAGCGTGCTGGCGATGGTGCGCAAGGCCGGCACTGTGCAGCTAACAGATGCAGCCAGCGTGCAAACTGCGCTGGCTAACACCGCCACCGCCGGCGCACTTGGCGCGCTGCTGGCCCTGCCCCTCGTGCATGATGAGACCTTGCTGGGAACGCTCTGGCTGGCGTATGCCGGCCCGCGCAACTTTGCACCGGCCGATGTTGACCTGCTGGCCACTCTCGCCGGACAGGCGGTGCTAGGGATTGTGAACGCGCGCCTTTACCATGAGAGTGAGAGTGACCGGCTGCAACTCAGTGCCATCCTCAAATCCACTCCCGATGCAGTGATCGTGTCCGATGCCGCTGAGCGCATGCTGCTGCTAAACCCGGCCGCAGCGCAGCTTCTGCAAGTGAGCGCGCAAGCCGCATCCGGCCGCCCGCTGCGCGACACCATCAAGCAAGCCGAGCTGCTCGCTATTCTGCGCGATACCAGTGCCGCCAAATCGAACGGTGAAGTTGGCTGGGACGACGGCCGCACTTTTGCTGCATCCGCCTCGCGCATCACCGACTCCAGTGGCAAGCTGCTCGGAAATGTGGCTGTGCTGCGAGATGTGACCAACTTCAAACTGATCGACCAGCGCAAATCAGACTTGGTCGCGGCCGTCAGCCATCACTTAAAGAATCCGCTCACATTTTTGCGGGGTTACGCCACAATGCTGCCCGTGGTTGGCCCGCTAAACTTGCGGCAGCAGGAATACACAGACAAACTGGGCGTTGAGATTGACCGCATCAGCAAGCTGGTGGAGGAACTCCTCAACCTTGCGCGGATTGAAGCAGAACTGGGCCCCGCAGGTGCGCGCTGCAACCTGAGCAGCATCGCGCAGAGCCTAGTGGAGCAAGCCCAGGCATCCGCCGCCGGCCGGAATTTGCAGCTGGAAATGAATCTGGCATCAGACTTGCCCGCCGTACCCGGCGACGAAGCGCAAATCCGAATCGCGCTCTCCAACCTCCTCGAAAATGCAATCAAGTTCAGCAAGCCCGGCGGCCGCGTGCTTGTGAGCACGCGCGCTGATTCAGACAGCGCACTCTTCACGGTTGAGGACACCGGCGCCGGAATTTCGCGCGCGGACCTTCCGCGCCTTTTCGACAAATTCTTCACCATCAAAGCATCGGCCAGCGCTGCCGGCTTGCGCGACCAGGGCCTGGGCCTCGCGATTGTAAAATCCATCGCCGAACGCCACAACGGGCGCGTGTGGGTCGAAAGCCAGTTGGGAAAGGGCAGCACCTTTTACTTTTCGGTGCCGCAAACAGCCTGATTCCTCCCCAAACTTTGGGGCGCGGCGGCAGGCACCTTGCCGGCTGGTAGGGTACAATTACCGCACATCACTCCGAAAGGCTTAGGTACATTCAGTGGCAAATACTCCCTCAGCAAAGAAACGCATTCGGGGCACCGAACGCAAAACAGCGCGCAACAAGATGCGCCGCTCCCAGCTGCGCACAGCCGTGCGTGGTGCGCGTGAAGCACTGGCGCAAACAGCGCCCGCGGCTGCGCGCAAAGCCGTGCTCGAAGCCGTAAGCCACTTGGACAAGGCTGCTGGCAAGCGCGTCATTCACCGCAAGAATGCGGCGCGTCGCAAGGGCCGGCTGATGAAGCAGTTGAACAAACTGGACAACAAAAAGTAGGCGCAAAAAAACACGGTCGTACCAAAAGAGCCCGCTGTTATCACAGCGGGCTCTTTTTCTTTTCCGCAAGCGCACTAAAGGCGCAATTGATTCTAAACAGCGCCGGGACCTGCCCGCGAGCTTTACTCCGCTTTGCCGTTCAGATTCAGGCAATAGCCCTTGCCGCGTATAGTCTGCAGCAGATGCGGATTCGCCGGGTCCACTTCGATAAGTTTTCGCAGCGAGTTTATGTGATTGTGCAGCGTGTTCAAGTCGCTGGTGTAGTCGGTTTCCCACACGCGCCGCACAAGCAGCGTGGTGGAAACCGGCTTGCCCTCGCGCGCGAGCATAAACTCCAACAAGTGCAACTGCTTGGGCGAAAGCAAATGCTCATGCCCGCGCAGCTGCATGCGCCGCGCCGAGGGATGCAGGCGCAGCGCGCCATACGAAACCCATCCCCCGCTATTGGCAGGCAGTTGCTGCCGAATGGAATTCAGCAGCTTGCGAATAGTGAAAGGGGGGCAAAGCAGCACTTCCGCACAGCCTGCTTGCAGCTCCACACCGGCGCGCGCCTGAACAACGATGATGCGCATTTTTGGCGCAGCCTTGCGCAGCGCGGTGCACACCCGCTCTACCGCGGAAGCCGGAGCCATATCTACCACGCACACCGCCGGTTGCTGCGCGGTCGCAAACCGGCATGCCGCGCGCTGGTCATTTACAACCTGCACCGTATAGCGGCTGCGCGCCACTTGGCCGGCATAGGAAAACCGGCGCGGCTTGCGAGGTTCAAGCCAAAGAATTTTTGGGTCAGACATTACGATGAAATACCACGGCAGATTAGCTGATACACAGATTCGGCACCTGCTTGATCAGCGCCGGACGGGTAGTATATATTTGGCGTCGTAAGTGTCAAGCGCGCTCCTAGCGCCACTTTGAGTAATTCTGCCAATCTTCAGCCCCGCGCTTTTTCCATGTCGATTTGCCCTCTTCTGAGTTGGCAGCCATTTTTGGATCATCACCCGCAGCCCTAACGCCGTTTAACACAATTGGCGATAGAAATGCTGCGAAGTGTACGAGGCATTGACGTTCCCGTTCGACCCCGCTGAACTAACCGCAAGTCTAGCAGCCATGGATTGCTCGACCGTGGTAGCCGATGCAATTGCATTGCAACAAATTGCAGCGCCAACATTTTCCGAAGCACCGCGTGCCGCAGAGATGTTCAAACGCTTTAGCGCACTTGGCCTGGCAAACGTATCCATTGATGCGCTGGGCAATGTACTTGCACACCTTCCGGGCGCAAGCGCTGCGCCCGTGCTGGTAACTGCGCATCTTGACACGGTATTTGATGGCACTACAGACTTGCATGTGCAACAGGATGGATGCCGGATTACCGGCCCCGGCATTGGCGATAACGCACTCGGCCTCGCCGGGTTACTACAACTTGCGCGCGTACTGAAAACGGCCAACATGCAACTGCCCGGGGATCTGTGGTTGGCAGCGAATGTGGGCGAGGAGGGACTCGGCGACCTGCGGGGCATGCGCCAGCTCCACGCGTACTTTGGCAAACAGGCCAGCGCCACAATTGTGATCGAGGGCGCGGCCTATGGTCGCGTAATCCACCGGGCCGTCGGTGCGCGGCGCTTTCGCATTAGCGCGCAAACCGCGGGCGGCCACTCGTGGAACGATGCCGGACTGCCCAGTGCAATCCATGAACTGGTGCGCTGCGCCGGCCAGCTGCTGCAGCTGCGGCTCAGTTCTGAACCGCGCGTCACGCTCAACATCGGACGCATCAGTGGCGGCACCAGCATCAACACCATCGCCGGCTCTGCGCAGCTGGAGTTGGATCTGCGGTCCGAAGACAGCGCGCTGTTGGAAAATGCCGCAGTACAGGCCAAAGCTATAATGGCGCGTATGCCAGCCAGCAGCGGCGTACAACTGACTTGCGAAGACTGTGGCAACCGGCCAACCGGTGCAATTGCGGCGCAACATCCGCTGCCGCAGCTCGCCCTCGCAGCGCTGAAACACGTCGGCCACACTGGTGGCGAGCTGTGTGCCTCCAGCACAGATGCCAACATTCCACTCGGCGCCGGATGCGCTGCAGTCTGCATTGGTTTGTGCAGCGGCGGCAACGCGCACCGCACTGACGAATTTATTGACATCACAGCATTAGCTGCCGGCCTTCGGCAACTGCTGCTGGTTGTGCGCGGTGCTTTTGGTATTCGGGCACACCCATCAGCATGAACACAGTTAAAACAAAGATCATTTGCACAATCGGGCCGGCCTGCGACAGCGCTGAACGGCTTGGCGAGCTGATGGACGCGGGCATGAACGTGGCGCGCCTCAACTTTTCCCACAATACGCATGCGTACTACGGCAGCTTAATTGCGCGCATCCGCGCAGTTGCCGCGGACCACAACCTCGCCATCGCCATCCTGCAAGACCTGCAAGGCCCCAAAATTCGCATCGGCAGCATCGCCGGGGGTGGGCCGGTGCAACTGGTGGCGGGCGCTGAGTTCACCATCACTTCCAGAACAGTTGCAGGCGACAGTCACATGGTATCCACAACTTTCGCGGAGCTCCCGCAGGTAGTGCATCCGGGTGATCAGATTCTCATGGATGACGGCAACCTTGAGCTTAAGGTATTGGCCACAACTGCTGACCAAGTCCAAACCCGCGTGATCACAGGCGGACCGCTGCACCCGCAAAAGGGCATCAATCTGCCGGGGTTGACAACCAACATCGAGTCGCTCACAGAAAAAGACCGCCAGGACTTGGTGTTCGGGCTGGCAAACGATGTGGACTTCGTGGCGGTCTCGTTTGTGCAGGTTGCTGCCGACTTGCGCTCGGTGCGTGAATTTATTGCGCGCACCGCGCCGGACAAATCCGAGACGCCCATCATTGCCAAACTGGAACGGCCCGCTGCAGTTGAAAACCTGGAAGAACTGTTGGCCGTGTGCGAGGGGGTCATGGTTGCGCGGGGAGATCTTGGCGTTGAGATGGCACCGCACCGCATCCCGGCAATTCAGAAGCACATTATTCAGCGCGCCAATGCCACCGGCCGCATCGTAATCACCGCGACGCAAATGTTGGAGAGCATGATCGAGAATCCGCGCCCCACGCGCGCAGAGGCATCCGACGTGGCCAACGCCATCTTCGACGGCAGCGATGCCGTGATGCTCTCTGCTGAGACCGCCAATGGCGCCCATCCGGTTGCGACCGTGCGCATGATGCGCCAGATAATTGAGGAGGCTGAGCAGCACGTTGGCGAGTGGGGCCACTATCGCGACCAGCTGACTTTGACCACCGTCACACCAGTGGCGCTTGCGCGCGCAGCCGCCAAATTGGCTTACACGCTGCCGATTGCTGCGATTGTGGTTTTCACACGCACAGGTAACAACACGCTGTTGCTAAGCAAGGAGCGGCCTGCTGTACCCATCATCGGGTGCACAGCCCACGAACGCGCGCGCCGGCGCATGGCAATCATGCATGGCACCACGCCCCACCTCTTGCCGCAGGCACACTCGCTGAATGAAATGGTGGCGACGGCCGAAAATCTGCTGCTAAACGAAGTGGGCCTGCAGCTTGGGCAACAGGTGGTCATCATTGTGGGATTGCCGGTCGAGCACATGCGCCCCGCAAATATAGTAATGGTGCATGTCCTCGGCGACAAACGTTAGCAATACTAGGCGGCCGCGGAGCGCGGCTGAATTGAAACAATAATAGAAAGCGGGCATCTCACGGTGCCCGCTTTCTTTTTCAGGATTGCGGCCCGCTGCTAGCGCGCAAGCTGCTGCGCCGCCTCCATTCTGAATTGCATCAACTGCGCCTCGATCATGGCGTCCACCACCTGCGCATCCATACGCAGCCCGTGCTCGGCTAAAAATCGTGCGGCAATGTTCATCGCAAACTTCTTCTTTTGCTCGCCAAGATCCAAGCCATGCTCCACCGCCATGCGGCGCACAGCACTTTGCTCGGCGGCCAGCACCGCCGTCTTCGCCCCGCGCTGCAGCAACTCAGACTGTGCGTGCGCCAGCTCCACCATTGGCGCACCGCGCCCGAAGGTGCGGCTTACCTCAGCTTCGATCAAGGCAGCGATATCGCGGGCATCCATGCGCACACCCAGCCGGCCCAGGTAACTCTGCGCCATCCTGACGGCGTAGTCCTTTTTGCTGGTGCCATCCACTAACTGCCCGGTGCGGCCCAATTGTTCCGCTGCGTTGATAGCAATTGCGCCAACGCTCTCAGCCATCTGCAGCTGGCGCGAGTTCATGCTTTGGCGCATGTCATTCGCGCGGTTGCGCACCCAGGAGCCGATATACGCCACCACAATTGGAATTGCGGCGGTGGCTAGCCCGGTAGCCACAGTGCTCAGCGCAGCACTTACGGAAGCGCTCAGTTGCTGAAATAGTTTAGGGTCCATATCAAAGCCTCCAAAATCATATTTTTGGTGCCAGCCGGAAAAATCGGCAAAGCCCACTTTGGTGATCAAACAATTTTGGGTGCGCCAAAACACGCCGCTGCCTCGCGCATACAGCTGACTCTGGCTTGCATCAAGCCGCCAGCATCAGCAGGCGCCGCGACAGGCCGCCCGCCACCCACAGCGCAGCCCCGATTGCCAGCAGCGCCACCGCAGCCGGCAAAGTCTCAAGCGCCATACCAGGCGCCGAACCCAGCAACAAGCGCAGCGCCAGAATTTTTGGCGAGCTACCCAACTGGGTGAGGCTGGCGGCCATTGGCAAACTGTGCGCCAGAAAATAAGCAACCACCGCCGGCACACTTGCCAGCGTGCCGGCCTGCAACAGGGTGCGACCCCACCACAAGCTCAATTGCGCCAGTGTGCCAGCCGCCAACGCTGCGATCAGCAGCAGCCCGCCGCCCACCAGCCAAGCACCATGCTGCGCAATCCAGTGCACGCGATATATCCACCATTTGGCGCGCTCCAGTTGTTCCACCCTTATCCCCAATAAACCCGAAGTTGCACCGGTCGCATCTTGATCCGCGCCTGTTACGAGGTTCAGTTGATCGGGCAGCGCATTGCCAACCGACGCCTGCAATTGCGCTTGCAAAACTGCAGCCACCATGGCATTGCCAGCCGGCAGTGAAGCTGGGAAGTGGCACAATTGCGCTGGCAAGCGCCCGGCAAGCGCTTCGTGCAAAAGCAAATCGGCAGCCGCCGGCGTACATGCCGGAAAGCCATCCACCAGTTTGCGCACCATCGCACTACCGCCGGCACCCGCAAGATCCGCCTTCAGTAAGCGTAGATCTAGCACAAGATACGGCGTTCGCGCCTGCCCTTGCAGCCAAAAAAAGAGCGCGTCCACCATGCCCTCAACTTGCGGCTGAACGCGCGCCGGCGGTAGCAGTTCCGTGGCAACCGCAATGCGGTCTGCTATTGAAAGATGGCGGAATAAAAGTTGGAATTGGACTGCGGACTGGGCCTGCATTGCGGTGCCGCCATCCGCCGGCAGGATGCAGGTAATGCCGCCTTGCCAGCCTGCTGCCGTTGGCCAGATGCTGCCGCTGGCCGCAGCGGCTATGCCCGCGTCTAGCAGGTCAACCGCGCACTGTTGCCAGCTGCGGGTCGGCGCAGCCGGGGCCGCCACAGCCGGCGCGGGAGCGGCCAGCAAGGCGTCTGCCAGCCATTGGGGGGCAATTTGGGTGTGAAAGTGCTGTTCCACCAGCAAGGCCTTGAGGGTGGATGCCTGCAGCAGGCTGGCTTCTGCCCCGCGCGCAAGCACGCAGAGAGCCAGCAACAGCGCAGTTGCGTGCACCAATGGCACAGCCAGCAGGCGCGTGAGAATATGCATGCCGGGTCATGGGTGCAAGTTACCTGCCAAATGGAATGGGCACCACCTGCGCGGAAATACGCCCGGCACCTTGCTCCGCGATGACCTGTGTACCGGGGTTAGCGGATGCGGGCTTGAGCAAAGCTAATGCAATCCAGCCAAACCGCGCCGAATACACGCTACTGGTCACAATGCCGCGGGTTGCGTCTGGAGCCAACAGCTCAGCGCCCGGCACAAGTTCCAATTCGGATTGCAGACCGACGAGGGTTTTTGCCAACCGGCCGCGGCTTTCCATGCGCGCAATAATTTCCTGCCCGATGTAGCAGCCCTTGCTGAAACTGACGGCCGGCCACAAGCCAACCTCAAGCGGAATATAAGCCGAACTGATTTCCGCGCCCGCACCCGCGGCCCCCGCCTCCACCCGCAAGAGATGTAGAAGCGAAGGCGGTGCCGGCAACGCACCAGCAGCCATTGCCTGCCCGCGCATTGCGCTGACCGCAGACACGGGCCCAATAATCTCAAAACCGCAACCGGCGCCTGCGTCCATGCGCACCACAATTACCGCGCCGACTTGCAGCACCTGCTGCAAACCCGGCAACGCGGTTCCGGAAAAAAGCGCCCCAGCAATATTCTCAGCACCAGCACCCAGCAGCAGCAATTGGTCCATCTCCGCAGTTGTATCGTGCAGCTGCACATCGTCTTGAAAAAAAACATGCCGCGCCAGCCATGCCCGCACCGCACCGGCTTGTTCGGGGCTGGTGAGCAGCAACGCTCCATCAGACAGGTTCAGCACGTTTACGCAATCCACAATGCGCCCCAAGTGATTGGTCAGAACGGTTTGGCGCACCGTGTTCAGCGCCATACCCGTCATGTCATTCGTAGACATGCGATGCAGCAGGCTTAGCCGGTCCCGCCCCTGCATCCACACCCGGCCCACAGAAGCCCTTTCGAGCAGCACACAGCCGGTCTGCGCAGCTGCGTAAAGCGCGTCAAAGTCCAGACTGGAGCTCATTTGTGTTCGCAAATTGGGATTGCAGAAGTAGGATGGAAGCCGACTGTCCCGACAACTAATGCATGTTACCCAGCTGCCGGGAACATCACGTGCAGATGTTCGCGCTCGTGCTGCAAGACCCACTCGTCAACAAAGTCAATCAGCGTCGTGCCTTGCAACCACGGATACCGTTTTGTATCTTCCAACTCGGCCGGCGCGAAGCCACGCACCTGGCGCACCAGTTGCCGCCACACACCGTGGAAATCGCCCAGCACCCGCTCCGCATCACGACCCCGATTTTCAACCAGCCACTGCGCGTTCAGCTTGTCGGTTTCAACAGGAGAGATGTTGAGGTAGCGCGGTTTGCCACCTTGCTTTACGCGCGCCAAGGCAAGCACAGCTTCTGCATCCCACGCCGCCAAATGGGCCAGCTTGTCCAGCAAACTCCATTCGCCAGAAGCAGCGTGCGAAAGATCAGCCGCTACCACCAGCGCAAGCTGTGGCTCAATTTGCTCGCGCCACTGCTCCATTTGCGCAAGCAATTGCAGTGTATTCATGCAGCGCAGTTATGCCACTTTGCGAGTCACATCACAGTCAGTTGTGCAGTCCGGCATCAGCTTCCGTCAAACTCTCAGCAGTTTCGCCGTCCCGCAAGGAGCACACAAGCATTTTTTGGTTCGAAGGCAGAACTATGACTTTACCTGCCGGTCCAGCACGACAAACAACATTGCCAGTCCGCCTCCAACCGCAACCACCGCAACCAGAATGCCAACGCCGGCTGCAATGGGCAAGAGTGACGCTGGCGCACCCGGAACAAGCTTTGCGAGCGATCGCGGAAACTCAAGAAGATTAATTTCTGGCAGCCAGCTGGCCGCCGGAGCAGTAGTTATTGCAATAACTTCTGGCACAACCTGGGCTGGTGGCAGTGGCACCTGTTTGCCAAACATAGAAGTAGTCACCGCACCGGCCGCGAACAAGACTACGATTGCGGCCCACCCGCTTATTTGTGAAAGTTTGCTGGTCATGGCTATATGGGCACCGTTAGCACAGGCCCGCCACAATCTTCTCAAGCGTGGACCGCGCCGGCCGCAGCTTTTCATCCGGCAGCAATGCAAGAGCAGTTGCCACCATGCCCTCCGAATCTTGCACTGTGTCGCGGTCAGGGTTGTAGTAAATCAGACCCGTCGTCAAAACGTTATCGGTGCGGCTGCGCTCTAGCAGCATAATCGCCGCCATACGGTCCGTCGGGTCATGCTCCCCGGCCAGCTTTTTAAGCACAATCTTCGCGCCGTCATGCATGGTGACAGCCTTGGTTTCACCGGGCTCATATTCAACCGTAATCTCTTCGCGCACCGGCACAAAGCTAATGTCATGCAGCGGGGAGTCGTGATCACGCACCCACTCGTAGCTCTTGTTTGAATCCGGATTGTTGTTGAAGGTGACACACGGGCTAATAATATCCAGCACCGCCGTGCCCTTAAAACTGAAAGCCGCTTTGAGCAGCGGGCGCACCTGCTTGGGATCGCCCGCAAATGAGCGCGCCACAAATCCGCAGCCGCTCACAATCGCTTCCATGCACAGGTCCACTGCCGGGTATTCGTTGTCGCCATAGTACTTTAGCTTCTGGCCCTCGTCTGACGTGGCGGAAAACTGACCCTTGGTCAAACCATACACGCCATTGTTCTCAATCACATAAACCATCGGTACATTGCGCCGGATGATGTGCTTAAACTGCCCAAGGCCAATTGACCCGGTGTCACCATCACCACTCACGCCGATGGCAGTCAAATTGCGGTTTGCCAGCATTGCGCCACTTGCTACAGAGGGCATGCGCCCGTGCACTGCATTCAACCCATGCGAACGGTTCAAGAAGTAGGCCGGGCTTTTGCTGGAGCAGCCAATGCCGCTCAGCTTGATCACATTCTCCGGTTTGAGGCCCAGCTCGAACGCAACTTGAATAATTTGCGCCGAGATCGAATCGTGGCCGCAGCCCGCACACAGTGTGGAGGGATTGCCCTTGTAATCGCTCTTGTCCAGCCCTATCAAATTTAATCTTGAAGGCGCAACCGTGGCGGTAGCCATGTTATTTTTGCTCCTGTGAATTGATCTGGCCGATGATCCATGCAGCCGTAAACGGCATCCCATCCAGCTTGCAAACCGGGCGAAGCCGAGCCGCCAGCTCCGGCATGTCCGACTGTAGTATTTGGCGCAGCTGGCCGTCAGCATTTATCTCCACAACATACACGCGCTCATGACTGCACACAAAATCCACCACACTGGCAGCAGCCGGCAACGCCCGCATGCGCAGGTAACTGGTCTTGACGCCACTCGCGGCGAGCGTGTCGCGCGCCTCAACAATTGCCGGGTCAGTGGAGCCAAAGCCGATGATGCCAATTTTTGCGCCGGCTGTCATCTCAACCACCGGTGCGGGCAGGTGCTCTCGCGCGCGCTCAATCTTGCGGCGCAGGCGCTCGAGGTTGTCACGATATTTCTCCGGCTCTTCGGTGTAGCGCGCATCCGCATCGTGCCCGCTGCCCCGCGTAAAGTAGCTGGCCCGCGGATGGTCTGTGCCCGGCAGTGTGCGATAGGGTATGCCGTCGCCATCAATGTCTGCGTAGCGCCGGAAACCGTTCTTCTCCACCTGCTCAGCAGTCAGCACCTTGCCGCGATTGATGGGCTCGGCCGGATACTCAAACGGTTTGGTCATCCACTGGTTCATGCCCAAATCCAAGTCACTGAGCACGAACACTGGTGTTTGGTATTGTTCCGCAATATCAAGTGAACGCCAGCCGAATTCAAAACACTCGTTGACCGACCCGGGCAGGAGGCAGATGTGTTTTGTGTCACCATGGCTGGCGTAGTAGCAGACGAATAAGTCGCCCTGCGAAACACGCGTTGGCATTCCGGTGCTTGGACCCACGCGCTGAATATTCCATATCACCGCGGGAATCTCAGCATAGTAACCAAAACCAAGGAACTCCTGCATCAGGCTGATGCCCGGCCCGGATGTGGTGGTCATAGAGCGTGCCCCGGCCCAGCCCGCACCCAGCACCATTCCGATCGCGGCCAGCTCATCCTCAGCCTGCACGATGGCGTAGTTGGCCTTGCCATCTGGATCCCGCCGCAATTTACTGGCAAATGCAGACATCTCATCCGCCAGGCTGGTGGATGGCGTGATTGGATACCACGCGGTAACCGTCATGCCGCCGTAAACACTTCCCAACCCGCCCGCTGCGTTGCCGTCTACAAGCATGTAACCGGCTGTGGCGTTCATGCGCTCCACCCGGTATTGATCCCGCTTGGTAATGTTGGCGGCAGCCCATTCGTAGGCTGCTTTGATGGTGGGCAGGTTTGCATTGACAAGTTTGGTGCGGCCGCCAAATTGCCAGTCCAACGCGGCCTCCAGCGCACCCATCTCAATTTTCAGCACCTGTGCCAGGACGCCCACGTAAACCATATTGCCGATGTAAGTGCGCAGATGGCGCGGCACCTCTGGCACGTTGGTGAGCTGCTTCACAGGCATTGGGTAGTAAGTCACATCCTGCCGGCTCAAATCAATCTTCAAGTCATCCGAATAAAAACAAACCCCGCCGGACTCCAAGCCCGCCAGATCTTTTACGGCTGTTTCCGGATTCATCAACACCACCACCGGCGCGCTTGGCTGGCACGCAACATAGCCAGCGCGGCTGCAGCGGATGGTGTACCAAGTGGGCAGGCCTTGAATATTTGAGGGGAACAGATTCTTGCCACTGACCGGAATTCCCATCCGGAACAGTGCGCGCACCAGCACCATATTCGAAGTCTGGCTGCCCGAGCCGTTGGCAGAGGCAATTTGCATCGAGAAGTCGTTTACAACTTCGCCAAGGTTTCCGCCGGCAAGAATGTCCGCTACCTGAGATTGAATCACGCTCATTGTTTCAGCTCCAGTACCAAAAGATATTTTTAAGTGCAGCTAGCTGCCGGTGCACAACAAGGGCTGCATTGGTTTGTCCGACAATACAAGTACGCTAATGACAGCAGATCAAACCCGGTCGCGCAGTAATTGCGCGTGCTCCACCAGCAGCGCAAGCCCGGCGTCCAACTGATCCGCACAAATACATTCAACGATGCGCGCGTGGAAATCCCAGACGCGCTCCAGATAGTTGTAGTCGGAGAACACATTCAACTCCGCCGCCTCATAGGCTTCCCAGTAGGCTTCCAAGAGGCCAATCACAAAGGGGTTCTCGAGCCGCCGGAACATGCCAACATGCAGCTGGCGATGCTCCTGATGTGGAATGCGCACGGGATGGCCCTGTAGTTTCTGTTGGGCAGCCGCCACCAAGGAGCGCAGTTCTTCCTTGTCGGCAGAGGTTAATCGCGCAACTGCCTCCTTGAAAAAGCCAGCCTCAGTGTGATTACGCAATTCGCCATAAGCCTTAAACAAATTGCCATTCAGCGCCAGCCCAAACAACAGGCTCTGCCTGATTGCCGGCAGGAAGTTGTACTCAACACTTTTGATGCCGGAGCGCGGGCGCACTTCCACAAGGCCAAGCTGACGCGCAACCTCAAGCTGTTCCCGGAGCTTGGTTACGCTCAAGCCCAATTCACGGCTCAGCACATCTAACGGCGGAACACGGTCGCCCGGAGTCGCCGCGTTCAAGGATATGAACTTTAGTAGCTCCGAATCTAAATGATCTGCCACATGGCTTCGGGCGCCTACCTGACTACCAATCATCAAATAATTACCATTTATAAATCTAATCAAATTGTACCTCCTGGACAAACCATTGTCAATTTAGAAATGACAGAAAAATATCCAAGAATTGCTGGGAAATTCTGGGAACTATCCGATTTTCAACCCGTAAATGGGCTTTTTTTTGGATTTAGTGGCAGAGCAGAAGCATCGTGTGCGTTGGCTGCCGCGTAGATACGGGCTCAACTCAAAAAGGATCGAAAGTCCCGCCCTGAAAGACAAGCAAGGGACTACCTCAAAGCGGAAGGGGATGCCGGCTTGTTAGCTGGTTTTCTTGGCGCCGCAGTCGCAGCCACCGCCCTCGTGCTTAGCACAACCAGCAGCCGCTTTGCGCTTGAGTGCCTCAAGCTCTTCGAGCGGTTGCAAATCTTCGCGGGTCACTTCATAGCGCTCGCCTTCCACATCAACCACAGCAAGGCCGCGCAGCGGCTGCACGTCGATAACCCGCCCGATGCCATGCGGCGTGCCAATGCGCTTGCCCATTTTGGGCAGACCCTTGCGCGCCTGCACATACTGCTCGTACTCATAAATCAGGCAGCAGCGCAGCCGGCCGCACATGCCGGTGATGTCTTCCTGGTTTAGCGAAATCCCTTGCGCCTTCGCCATCTTGATGGAGATCGGGCTGAACTCCGTCAGGAATGTGGAGCAACAGCGCGGACCGGAGCACGCGCCATATCCGCCGAGTAGTTTGGCCACATCGCGCGGTCCGATCTGCTGCATATAAACAGTCGCGTTCGGGTAAATGCCCTCAAGCTCCTGCGCCAACCGATCCAGCTTGGCTGGCGGTCTGTCCTCGTCCTCGTTATAAAAAATGGAGAGCTGCGAGCCGTCGTAGTTGTATTCAGCTTTGATGAATTTCACGCCCTTGATGCCAGCGGCGGCGGCCTTCTCACGGCAATTGATGAGGCAATCAAGCTCCTTGGTTTGCCATTGTTCGCGCATCATCAAGTCTGCCGGGTTTGCAGCCCGCACAATCGGCTTGTAGGTCATGCCGCGCGGCGCCGGACCCGCTGCCTCCAAGATGCTCACAACCTCCCCGAGCTGCCGTCCACGCTTTGTGTCCACGATCACGCGGTCACCCTTGCCGAGCAATGGATGCCCTGCAGAATCAAAATGGTAAACCTTACCGACCTGGTAAAAGCGCACTCCAAGAACCCGTGTGGCAGTAGCTGTATTCCGCATGCGCTACTCTACCACTTCGACAGGAATGAAATCATCTGGCTGCTGCGCAATTTGTGCGTCGGCCGCGGAAACCATGCGCAGCGCAATTTGCGTGAGTGCCATCCCGGTGGCGGAGTTGGGTGCAGAAATCACAACCGGCGTTCCGGAGTCTCCACCCGCCCGCACTGCCGGGTCCATTGGGACTTCGCCCCAAAATGGCACGCCAGTATCAGCAGCCAGCCGGGCACCGCCGCCGCTGCCGAACACTTCCATGCGCTCGCCATTTGGCAGGCTTAAGTAGCTCATGTTCTCAATCACACCCAGCACCGGCACCTTGAGCTGTCGAAAGAGCTCAAGCCCGCGCTGCGCATCAGCCACAGACACCTGCTGCGGCAGCGTCACAATCACCCCACCAGCCAGCGCCAGCGTTTGCGCCACGCTTAACTGCGCGTCGCCGGTACCGGGCGGAAGGTCAACCAGCAAATAGTCAAGTTCGCCCCACTCCACATCATTCACAAATTGGCGGATTGCCGAATGCAACATTGGCCCGCGCCACGCCAGCGGCTGCCCGGGCTTTACCAGAAAGCCCATGCTCATTACGCGCAAACCATGCGCGATAGCGGGGTTCATGCGGGTTCCAGGGCTGGGCGGCATGCGATCCACACCCAGCATGATGTGGCAGTTGGGGCCGTACACATCGGCATCAAGCAGCCCAACGCGGCTGCCGCGCTGCGCCAGAACGACGCCAAGGTTCACTGCAACAGTGGACTTGCCAACTCCACCTTTTCCGGAGGCAATTGCAATTGCAATCGGCTTGGCAGCGCTCACATCGCCCCTGCAAATTGCTGGCTGTAGTTATGCAGACGAGGATGTTTCAAACAGATTGCAGGCGTGTTTTATGCGGCTGCAGGTGCGGCTGCTTTGGAGGCAGCGTCCGCTTTCTTGGCGGCTTTCTTGGCCTCTTCTTCGGCCCGCACCTTTTCTTCCGCAGCATAGTCTGTTGGCCGCAAGCTGGCGTAGTAGGCCACAGGCTTGTCAAGCTTTTGCTTGTCAAAAATATGCGCCGACGTCCGGTCAAATGACGCCAGCTCGTAGTCATGATCCATCTTGATTGCATCAAACGGGCAATACTCTGCGCAGTAACCGCAGTTCATGCAAATATCAATGTCAATATAAAACGCGGCCGGTTGCGGCACGGGCCGCCCGGTCACCGGATCGTTGGAGCGCTTGATCCAGATGCATTGCGGCGGGCACACTTTGGCACAAATGCCGCACGAAGTGCAGCGGTCCTCATGGGTACCATCCGGCTTCTCGTCGTAAAGCAGAAACGGAATAAAGCGGAAGCGCTCCGGTGTTTCCAGCTTCTCTTCCGGGAACTGGACGGTAAACACACCCTTCCCGCGCGTACCCTGCCGCTGATTGAGGGCCGTGGAATTGTAGTAGCGCTGGCCTAAAAACTTGAGGTCATCAACATAGGAATCCACGAAGTGCTTCAGCGTAACCCCTAGCCCTGCCAGTATTCCTGATCCGTACATCAATGGCTCCTAACGATCTACTTCGCCCAGCACAATATCAATTGAGCCGAGAATCACAACAACATCCGCAATCTTGTGGCCTTTGCACACCTCGCCCAATAGCGTCAGGTTCACAAACGATGGCGCACGCACATGATAGCGCCAGGGATTGGTCTTCCCGTTGGAGACAACATAAAAACCAAGTTCGCCTTTTGGATTTTCCACCCGCCCGTAAGACTCCCCGGCCGGGACGCGCACGTTGTATTGCGGCTTGCCCGCCAGTATCTCCCCGCCGGTGGGCATGCCCGCCACCACCTGCTGGCAAATACGCACGCTCTCGCGCATCTCATCAATGCGCACGAGATAGCGGTCATACACATCGCCATTGGGCCGCGTGCACACATCAAAGTCAAAGCGGTCATAAATGCTATACGGGTCAGCGCGGCGCAGGTCATAGTCGACACCCGAAGCGCGCAGCAACGGGCCGGCGGCGCTATACGCAATCGCCTTCTCGGCCGGCAGCACGCCCACGCCAATGCACCGCAAGCGCAGGATTTCGCTGTGGGTCAGGAAGCGATCTAGTTCATCAATTGCATAGGACAGCCGGTTGTTCACCAAGTCGCGCAGAAAGTCCATCGTATTCCCATCACGCAGCGCAGCCGGTAGATCACGCGATACACCGCCGAAGCGCATGTAGTTGCACATCATGCGCGAACCCGCAGTTGCCTCAAACAGATCAAGAATAAACTCGCGCTCTTTGATGGCATACAGCGCCGGCGTCTGGAAAGCGCCCAAATCGTTCAGCAAGAATCCAATCGCCCACATATGGCTGCAAATACGCGTCAGCTCAACCATCAACACGCGCAGGTACTCTGCGCGCTCCGGAACCTTTACGCCCATGAGCCGCTCAACCGAAAGTGCGTAGGCGTGGTTATTGCTCATCGACGCCAGGTAGTCGAGCCGGTCGGTGTACGGCATGTTTTGCAGGAAGGTATTGCGTTCGCCAATTTTTTCGTGGTTGCGATGCAGATAGCCCATCACAGGCTTCAAGTCCACAACCGTTTCACCATCGAGCACCACCACCATGCGGAACACACCGTGGGTTGAGGGATGCTGCGGGCCAATGTTTACAATTAACTTGTCGGTCTTGAGGTGGCCGCCGTTTCCGTTACCGGCTTTTGGCTGGATCAGCTTGTAAATTGCTGTGTCAGTTTCCGGCGTCCACTCGTACGGGTCAAACTGCGGCGGGTACTGCACGTTGGCGCCAAAAGGATCCAGCTCTTCACTGCGGCGCACATCGCCTCCCGGCCAGCGCGACGCAAACGGCTTAAGGTCTTCCTCAAAGAACGGCTCCTTCCAATCCTTGCGCAACGGATAGCCGGCAAACCCATCCCACATCAAAATGCGGCGCAGGTCCGGGTGACCGTCGAAGCGCACGCCGTACATATCGAAGATCTCGCGCTCTTGAAATTCAGCGCCCGGGTAAAGACCCACTAGCGATGGAACAATCGGATCGTTACGATCGGCCTGTACCTTGAAGTTCAGGCCGGGACCGCCGTTGGTTTTGTAGGCGTGGTACACCACTTCGATCTGATTGCTTTCCGGATAATCAACCCCGGTAACGGAGGATAGATAGTTGTAACCCAGCTTGTCGCGGATTGCACCGGCCACCTCCAGCAGCTGCCCGGCGCCAACCACATAGCCTTCGTACCCCTTGCGGGTATCGGCCACAACTCCTGCTGGGAAATGCTCAACTAAATTAGCTGGCGCGGCAGCCACCGGGGGTGCAGTAGCGCTCATGTCTAAGCCTCAGCTTGCGCTGCCGCTTGCAACGCGCGCTGCTTGATGAGTTGATACTGGCGCGGATCCATCAGGTCCGGTCCAAGCACGGGCACGGGCACGGGCTCGTTGGTTTCAGACTTATACCAGCGCACATCGCGCAGCGACTGGCTGTCAATTTTTTCCTGCAGCTTGATCAGGCCGTGCAGTAGCGCCTGTGGCGTTGGTGGACAGCCGGGAACATAAACGTCCACCGGCACATATTTATCAATGCCCGCCACCACGTTGTAACCTTCTTTAAAGGGACCGCCGCCACTGGCACAGGCGCCCATCGCAATCACGTAGCGCGGCTCCGGCATCTGGTTGTAAAGCCGCACAATCTGCGGCACCATCTTTTTGGTCACGGTACCGGAAACAATCATCAAGTCTGACTGGCGCGGTGTGGCGCGGAAAACTTCCATGCCAAAGCGCGAGATATCGAAGCGGCTGGCGGCAGTGCAAATCATCTCAATTGCGCAGCAAGCCAGCCCGAAAACCATTGGCCAAACCGATGACCGCCGGCTCCAGTTATAGATTTTGTCCAAAGTTGTAATCGTCACCGATGCCTTAAGTTCGTCAGGCACGGGAATGTCAGGGTTACTAAGCTCGTCAATCATGCAGCATCTAACTCCTCATACCAATCTTGATAAATCGCAGCCAAAAGGCCCTCGTTACACAACTCCGGATCATCAGCAAAATCCGGCAACGCAATCACCCAGTCAAAAATCTGGCTGAGTCCCACCGCATCAAGTTCAGCGGCTGGATGTTCGGCGCGCAGCCGGCGAGAAATTGCAAAACTCTGGTCCCAGAACAAATCCTGGGCTGTGTGCCGCGCATCTAATTCCGCCACAGTTTGTAACCTGTCTTGGGGGCACCGTTCGGCATCGCGGATCCAGAGAAAAATTTCACAAGTGCCAGAAGTATAGAATTTGCAGTTGTGTTTGTCAACCAACTTAGGACCGCGGCCGGTTGACAAACTCCCTTGCCCTGCTACAATTCCATCAATTCAGGCACAGTACAGGTATCTATCAGCCAGCTGATGCACCCCACACGCACGCGAATTATCGGGCTTTTGCGCCAGCGGGCACGAACAGTCCAAGAGTTGGCGCAGATTTTAGGAATCTCAGGTATGACCGCGCGCCATCACGTGCAGGTTTTGCAACGCGCAGGCCAAGTCAGTGCGCCCCAAACTGTGCGGCGCACAGTTCGAGGCCGGCCAAGATTGGCCTACCAGCTCACAAAGGCTGCAGCCGCCGACTTTCCAAAAGAATTCGCGGCGCTGGCTGGACACCTCATCGAAGCAATCAGCACCAGCGGCAGCGCCGGAAAAGTTTTTGTTGAGGTGGTGAACAGGATGTCAGCCGATGCGCCTTGTGCAGCGCCGAGCACCGTAATTGAAACCCGGCTGGATCAAGCGGCCACTTTCCTGACCAGCAAAGGCTATGTTGCTGACTGGGAGCCAACTGCCGCAGGCCCGCTGCTGCACACTAGCAATTGCCCTTACGGCGGCTTGGCGAGTGCGCACCCCGAGCTGTGCCAGATGGATCTGGATTTGATTACCAAGGTAACCGGGTCCACGGTAAAACGGGTGTGCCACGCAACCAACGGCGATGCCACTTGCTCCTATCTGATTATGCCGGGCGCAATTGCAATTGCTGCGTGACCACTACCGCCAAGATAAAGTATAATCCTGCCAGAACCGATAACGTAAAGGGAGCACCAAATGTCAGATTCAATTTCACTCACCCCGGATGCCCAATTGGACACGATTGAAGAAGCAATCACTCTCACAAGCGCAGCGCATACAAAAATTCAGTCGCTGCTGACGGAACGAAACATGCTCGACAGCGGTTTACGCGTATTTGTGAGCGGCGGCGGCTGCTCCGGCATGCAGTACGGCATGGCGATTGAGCCCGCACCGCGCGAGTTTGACACAATTGTGCAGCACTCCGGCGTAAAAGTGTTTGTTGACCCAACGTCGATGATGTACCTTTCAAAGGCGTCCATCGACTATGTGGACAACATCATGGGTGGCGGCTTCCGCATTGACAACCCGAATGCGAAAACTACCTGCGGCTGCGGTCATTCATTTCGCACAGAAGACAGCGCAGAGGCCGGCGGCGGTGGTTGCGGCGGCGGTGGTTGCGGCCACTAGCACTGCAGCTCTCTAAATATAAAAGAGGCGGCATGGCCGCCTCTTTTTTGTTCTCCAATTGCCTCTTCGATTTTGATCAGGCAAGCCATTCAATGCGAATGGCGCAATCCGGGTGCTAGCGCCGGCAAACCCGTAGCGCAGAGTAGCCCCGCCATTAATTAGCCGCGCTGCTGCATCACCGCAATAATTGCAAAGACCAGACTCAACGCCAACAGCCCGCCAATATAGTAGATCGGCGGCACACGCACCGCGCCCGCTACTTCCGGTGCAAAAGTGGGGATCTCAATTCGCGGTGCCGGTGTGAAGGTAGGCAGGCGCGTTGCAGCAGCCGTTGCCGGGCCGCCCGTCTCGGTATCATAAATCAGCGTAGTGCTGAGGCTGAGTGTCGGGGTGGCCGGTGGCACCACCACGGGAAGGTCCATTAGCTCGGCATCGCGCACCGTAACCAGCGGTGCATAGATCCATGCCTGGCCGCCTGGCGCACCGGGATACTCCACTTGAATCCACTCGCCAATTTCGGTGCGGCCCAGGGCCGGTGCCATCTGACCGGCTACAAGCACACCTACCTGATCAAAGTAAGTAGCCGGGCCGGTGCGCACATTAACTTTTTCCGGAACATAAATATATGGGCCGCCAACAGTGGCCGTGGGAACAAATGTGGGGGTGACGGACGGGCCGGGCGTGGGTGTGTCGGTCACTGCGCGGGCTGGCGCTGCGGCAAAGCCGGCCGCTAACAAGACAAGCAACGCAACGTTCGCAGCGCGAAAAAATCTGAGGAGCTTCATGCCAACACTGCTAACGTTACGCGCGCAGTATACCTGAGCCCGCGTGAAGACTGCTACGGTTTAGTGAAAGTACCCAGCGCCACAGCCGCGTCCCGCCATGCAACTCCGGCCGCATCGGCGGCACCCACGCGCGTGCCGCTCACCGGATCGTACCAGCCAGCCAGCAAGGTGTAAGTTCCGGCGGGCATCGCCTTCGGCAGCGGCACTGAGCGCTCATCCCGCAGCATGTGCCCGGGCTGCCACGCACTTGTGGGCCAGTCGCCCTGCAGTGCCGGGCCGTCAGCTTGAGCCACGAGCTTTCCATCAGCATCGATTACATGTAGGAATAAAGTGTAGTCAGCAGTTTGTTGTGCGCTGGCCTGCCAATAGATGATGACCGACAAGCTATTGTTTGCGACGCGGATGGCGTCTGTGCCAAGCAATTGCATGCCGCCTTCAAAGCTGGTGCCGGCTGGCTGGCTAACAGAATACACACGCGGCAGAGGCTCGGTCAACGGTGCCAAATCCAGCATCACGGATGGCAGCGCACTGCCATCTGATCCCGCAATCGGCAAGCGGTTATCCAGCGCATCCACCCAGAACGACACATCCAAACGCAAGCGCGTTGGTGCGGTTGCATCCGGGGCCACCCGCAATTCGTACGTATCCGCATAAATTGCGCCCGCCTGCCAGTTCGCAGTAGGCAGCAAACCTCCACCCGGCCATGTGTCCAGCTTGCTCACATTTTCCATAGCACGCCCATGCGCGTTCAGCGCCAGATTGTAGTCAGCACTCATTGAGCGCAGCGCCCGCCAGTAAAGAGTCACGCGCAACGGATCACCGGCGATAACGCGGGCTGGCTCAACCTGATATGCAATCAGCTCGAACTCCTCGTTGAAGACAGCCTGCACGCTTTGGCTGCCAGCCGGCACAGCTGCCAACGCCAGCGGCGCAGCATAGTGCGGCGAAATGTACAACGGCGGAATCAGCAGCGCCTGCACAAACAAAGCAAGCGTAGCCGCACGCGCGAGCAAGCGTTCATGCTGCCAGCCCGCCAGCTTGATGATACCGGCTGCGAGCAGCAAGGCAATCACCCCGATCGCGCCCAGCACCAGCCGCCCCTGAAACGCGTACTGTGTCCATGAGCGGTAAATAACGCCACCCACCGTAAGCATCAGAAACAACACCGCAAAGGCGTGGGGTGCGTATTGGGCCGGGTCACGGCCGGGCTGGCCGCGCACTTCGATAATCGCCCGCACCCCACCGCCTACCGCCAACAGCACCGCACCGGTAAACACTGCATACACCCAGCGGCCCGGCAAAACACTAAAGGCGCCAAACACGCCCCACAACGAAAACCACCAGCCCTGAAACTCCGCCAAAACCTCCAGCGCGGAGCCCGCCCGCACACTCTGCGCGCCCAGCATGGTTTGCATCATCTGCTCGCCCAACACTTCGTTGTACAGCGCCCAATTGCGGTAAAACCACCAACCCGCAATGGCCGCGATCCACAATGCAAACAAAACCGCAGATCGCACCTGCTCCGCCCATTTGCGGCTGCGCAGCGCCCGCCATCCAAAAAACACTGCAACCACCGGCACCAACACCAATCCAGATAACTTGCACAGGATTGCGATGCCACAACCGACGCCCAGCGTGTGGGGCAGCGCAGCCGTGCTCAACACACCAACGCCCGCCCGTCCGCCAACTTCTGCGCGCGCAGCGCGCGCCAGCAGCACAAGCAGAGCGGTGGTAACAAACCACACCGCATTGTCATTATTTACTGAGGCGCTGATGAACAAAAACATGGGGTTGAACGCAGCCAGCGCAGCAGCCAGCAAAGCCAGTCCTGCGCGCTGCGGATACAACTCAAGCGCCAGCCGCCACACCAGCGCAACAGTGCCGGCTCCCAACAGCAGCGAGAGGCCGCGCAGCACATACACCGCAAGCGTGGTGCCGTGCCACGGAAAACTTTCCTCAGCGCCGTGGCGAAGCAAATTTGCATTCACAAGTGTGCCCGGCACACCCGCCTGCGCAAACGGGTTGTAAACATAGCGCGCAGCAAAATCAGAGTCATCCACCCACCCGCTCAGCACCGCGGCAACGGCGTAATACAACGGCGCCTGGCTGCCCACCTGCCGGTAGCTCGTGCGCACACCCGGCACCTGCACCGGCAAGCCGCGCCCGTCCGCCAGCTCGCGCACAAAGCCGTAGTGCCACACTTCATCGGAAGCCTCAAAGGTTGGGGTGGAAAGTGCGTAAAGCACTCCGGCAGCAATGTATGCCGCCAACAAAAGTGGCAGCGGGCGCATCAAATAAAATTGGAGCCGCGCACGCATCGCGCTGCGCGATGTCATGCGTGCAGCCGGCTAACTGCTGCCAGCTTGCGGGCGAATTCCAAAGCGCCGCAAAGTCTCGGGCCAAAGCAGCCAAGCCAGCCCCAGCAGCGGCTGGAAAAGTGGGAAGTAACCGTAGTCCGCTCCAAAGTGGCGCCACACAGTTGCGCCCACCAGCGCAGGGTACGCAATGCTTAAGCCGCCCACCAGCAGCGTCAGCACCGTTTCCAGCGCCAGCACCACCATAGAAAGGCGCCACGCCCACACGCGCCGATACACAAACCCGACCGTGGCCAGCAAGTACAGGCTGGCTGCAAGTGCGCTCAACGCCGGCGGCAAATAGTAAGTGACACCGGCCTTGAACAGCAGCTGAAATAGGGCACGCACCCCGGTGGAAAGCGCGAGGATTGGGTAACTTACCGCCAGAATGCGGCCGAAGGCGTCGAGCAGAATCGGTTTAACTACCAGCGGCTGCTCCGTCCGCTCAGTTTGCATGGGCGCGGATTAGATGGCGAAGTGCGCCAGCGGATGGCCCGGCTCCGCCTGCACACGCACAAGCAATCCGTCCGCAAGCTTCAGCGTATGCGGCTGCAAGCTGTGCACGATGCGGCCCGATGGCAGGCGCACGCGATAAACATTCACCGCGCCCCGAAAACTGCGCCCGAGCACCTTCGCCTTGCTTTGCGGGTCAGCAACCAGGGTCACATCGTCAGCGCGGATGGCTACCTCCACCCGCTGGCCCACGGCAAGCGTCACAGGCTGCAACACAGGTCCGATCTCCGTCTGCAGACCGTGTTCGGTTGTCTCCCCGCGAATGAAGTCTGCCTGCCCCATGAACTCCGCCACAAACCGCGACGCTGGCGCAAAGAAGAGTTCTTCCGGCGTGGCTACTTGCTCGAGGCTCCCCGCGTTGAATACAGCGATGCGATCCCCCATGAACAGCGCCTCATCCTGATCATGCGTCACAAAAATTGCTGTAAGGCGATTAGCCTTAAGGATGTCGCGGATTTCCGCCCGCACCTGCAGGCGCAGGCCCGCATCAAGGTTTGAGAACGGTTCATCAAGCAAAAGAACGGCCGGATGCGGGGCCAACGCCCGCGCAAGAGCCACGCGCTGCTGCTGGCCGCCAGAGAGCTCATGCGGCATTCGCCCGCCCACGCCGCACAAACCCACCACGCGCAAGCCGTCCTGTACGCGGGTTTCGCTGCTGCGTTGCTGCACGCCGAACGCAATATTCTGCGAGACACTCAAATGTGGGAACAGGGCGTAATCCTGAAACACCATGCCGATGCGCCGTTTTTCCGTCGCCACAAAAACACCCTCGCCCGCAACGAGCTGGTTGCCGATTCGAATGGAGCCAGCATCCGGCACTTCCAACCCCGCAATCAACCGCAGCGTGGTGGTCTTGCCACACCCACTTGGCCCCAGCAATACCAGGATCTCGCCCTGCTCAACCGCCAGATCCAAATTGCGCACCGCACTAACCACGTCAAAAGACTTGGTCAGGCCGCGGCATTCAACAGCGACATCACTCATTGATACGTCTCGCGCAAGGTAAAAATTGCCAGTGGCACAGATGAGATTCCAATCAATAATACCGCAGGCAGCGCCGCTGCGGCAAAATAGGCCTGGGTAACCGCGCCCCAAATTGAGGTGGCAAGCGTGCCCATCCCCGGTGGTGCCAAAATCAGGGTTGCCGGCAGCTCCTTCATTGCCGTCAGAAAGACGATTGCCAGCGCAGCCAGCACGCCATTGCGCATCAGCGGCAGCGTGACGGAGCGCAGCACCTGCGCCGGCGCGCGCCCAAGCGTGCGCCCGGCTTCCATCAGGCTCGGGTTCACACTGCCCAGCGCAGCGCGCAGTGCTCCAAAAGCCTCAGGTACAAATAGAATTAAGTAACCTGCCTGCAACAGGAATACTGACTGATAAATTGCGGGCACATAGCGTGCGCCAAAGAAGACCAGCGCCAGGCCCACAACAATTCCCGGCAGCGCAAACGCCGAATAAGCCACCCGCTCCACCAGCCGGCCGCCGCCAGAGCGCTGTCTGCCAGCCAGCAACGCCAGAGGCAGCGCGCCCAGCAGCGCCAGTGGCGCGGCCCCCAGGCACACAAACACTGAGTTGCCCGTGGCGCCCCATAGAGCAGGCAATGGCGTGCCCAGAGCGAGGCCGCGTACCAGCCAAAAAAGCAAGACGGCCCCCGGTATGCCAACGCCCAGCAGCGCCACCGCTCCGCAGAAGAGTAGCGCCGGCCAGCGCCAGCGCCCAAGGGGCACCAGCATTGGCTTGCGCTTGGCAGCCGCATGCCCGCGATGGTAGCGCGCCCGGCCGCGCGTGTTTAGCTCCAGCGCCTGCAGCCCGATAGTGAGCGCAACGAGCATCAGCGCCAGTACAGCTGCCCCGCTGCGATCAAATGCAGATTGGTATTGGATGTAGATGACGCGGGTGAATGTGCCATACCGCATGACCGAAACTGCGCCGAAATCGCGCAGCGTATAAAGCGCAGCCAATACGCCGCCACCGGCAAGTGCGGGGCGCAGCAACGGCAGCGTAATTCGCACGAACGTACGCCACGGCGTCAGTCCCAAGCTGCGCCCGGCTTCCTCCAGCGCGGGGTCCACTGTAAGCAGCGCAGCCCGCACGGTCAGCAATAAGTATGGGTAACACAGCAGTGTGAGCGCCAGCAGTGCGCCGGGAAACCCTTCAATATCTGGCAGCCGCTCGACGCCCAGCGGCTGCAGCAATTGCTGCATTAGACCGCGGGAACCCAGCACTGAAACCAACAAGTACGCAAAAATGTAACTCGGTATCACCAGCGGCAGCGCTGTAATCACCGCCCACATCCGGCGCAGCGGCAAGTCTGTGCGGGTTGTGAGCCAGGCCAGCGGCACGGCCAGCAGCGCGCTTAACAGCGGTACTGCCAGCGCCAGTGCCCCTGAACGCGCCAGCACCCGCAATGTGCGCGCTTCAAACAAAAGCATCCACGCAGCCGATCCCGCTTCGCTTGCGCGGACCAGCAAATAGCCAAGTGGCAGCAAAACAAGGGCAAGCACCGCAGCAGCTGCCCCGCGCAGCAGCCACCGCCAGCCACCCACGCGCCAAAAACTAAGTGGGCGCGTTAGGCGCAAAGTAAAAACTAGACAACCGCACCGGCATTACTCCAGCGCGCCAACGTCTTTTAGCAAATTTACGGTTCCACGCGTGTCGGTCAGGTCACTTATACCGAGCGCTGCGGTATTCAAGCTGGCCAGCGGCTGCAGGCCGGCAGCAATCTCCACCCCTTCAATCAATGGATACTCGAAGGTATTTAGTGCAAAGTAGCGCTGGGTTGCGGGCTCAAGCAAATACTCCATAAAGCGCTGCGCATTTGCGCTGTTCGGCGCGCTCGCCAGCTGGCCAACGCCGGCTACCATCACGAGTGAGCCTGGCCCGCCGCCGGGCACAAAGTAATTCGCTGCTGCCAAACCCGTGCCCGCCTCTTTGTTTATTTGAAGCAAGTAGTAGTGATTCGTAAAACCAACCTCAACCTCAGCATTTGCCACGGCCTGCACGAGCGCAGTGTTCTTGGGATACTCCTTTGCATCATTCGCAATGATGGCCTGCAGCCACGCGCGGGTTTTGTCCTCGCCCCAAAGCTTGCGCATGGCGGTCACCATAACTTGAAAGGAGCCATTGGTAGGCGCCCAGCCAATGCGCCCCTCCCACTGCGGCTCCGTGAAGCCCCACATGTCTGGCGGCAGATCAGCGGGCTGCACCTTATCTGTGTTGTAAACCACCACTCGCGCCCGACCGGAAACACCCACCCAATCGCCGCGGGTAGATCGAAAGTTTGCCGGCACTAATTCAAGAGTTGATGGCGGTAGCATGGCCAACAGATTCGCAGCAGCTACTGCACCCAGCCCGCCCGGGTCCTGTGCCCAGAACACATCCGCCGGCGAGCGGCTGCCCTCTTCGAGCAGCGTTGCAGCCAACTCAGCAGTGCTGCCGTACTTGACCTTCACCGTTATGCCAGTCGCATCTGAGAATTTCACCAGCAGCGGTGCCACCAGGCTTTCTTCGCGCCCGGAGTAAAGCACTACCTCACCGCTGGCCATCGGCGGTGCGCTCGGTGCGGTGCCGCTCCCAGCCGGTGCCCCCGCCACGCAGCCACTTAAGATGCCTGCAGCGGCAAAAATGCCACCGAACAAAAATTTTCTGAAATCCGCAGCCTTCACTTTTATCATTTATCAAAATCTCTTGTGATATTTTGCCAAGCCTAAGGCAACTTGCACAGGTAAGTCTAGGTCCGCCGGTTAACCTTGGATGGACAATTGGGAAACTCTAAAGTTAACCACGGTATTTGCCTGTAAAGCAAGCTTGCCCGATTTAGAATATACTGATGGCTTGAATCTGCCTGAGACCCAGCCTTGACAGAACAATCAGCTGACTTTGTTCCCCGCCGCATGCAGGCCTGCGCCGTCCTTACCGACACAAGGCGCGAGTATCTTGCCGAAATTTTCCGCCTCGAGCAGGCGCAATCCGCACCCGTGATTATTTCGGCGCTGGCAGAACGCCTGCAAGTTTCGCCGCCTGCCGTTGTGAAGATGGTGCAGCGCCTCGAACGCGAGGGCTTTTTGGGGCGCGAGCCTTATCGCGGCGTGAACCTCACCGCGGAAGGCCGGCAGGTAGCGCTTGGAGCCATTCGGCGCCACCGATTGATAGAAACCTTTCTGGTCAAGGTGATGGGCTTCAGTTGGGATGAAGTACACGACATGGTGCACGCACTCGAAGGCGCAATCAACACCGCATTTGAGGATCGGGCTGACGAACTCTCCGGATACCCGGCGCGCTGCCCGCACGGTGACCCCATCCCAACCCGCGACGGGCACATGCCCGAGATGAATGACAAGAGTCTGCTTGATTTTCCGGTGGGCACTCGCGGCGACCTGAGCCGCATCCGCAATCACACGCCGGAGCGCCTGCGCTATTTGGGGGAACTTGGCTTGCGGCCGGGTGTTGCGCTGGAGATTAAAGGGCGCGCACCACTGCGCGGACCGGTGCGCCTGCAAGCACTCGGGCAGGAGCACGTAGTAGGCGCAGACCTCGCCGAAGATTTATTCATCGAAAACATTGTTGTTTGAGGCCGCACACATGCAAA
>Ga0233425_10000883_pt1 | contig 72358 bp, 47 predicted proteins | sample Watercolumn_Towu_2_FD_181712 | JGI IMG/M metagenome (GOLD analysis project Ga0233425, IMG submission 181712) | Freshwater microbial communities from Lake Towuti, South Sulawesi, Indonesia - Watercolumn_Towuti2014_140_MG | ecosystem: Environmental > Aquatic > Freshwater > Lake | place... | reverse complement strand
GGCTCGGAGGAGGACCTGATGGCCCTGGCTGCCTCGGCGGAAAGGATGTCGGAGCATCCCGCGGCCCGGGCGATACTGGAGAAGGCGGTCGAGATGAGGCTTGAGTTGATGGAAACAAAGGATTTCTCATCCATGCCAGGTGGAGGGGTGCGGGCATCTGTCCAGAACGCATCCATCGTCCTGGGGAACGAGAGAATGCTTTCGAAGCACTCTATCGATCTGGACCGGTCCGCAATGGAAATGCGAACAGAGTTCAAGGACAAGGGCAGCCTGATCTATATCTCAAAGGATGGCAAGGTGATCGGAGGAATCGTTCTCGCGGATACCATAAAGGAAGGCGCGCCGGAGCATCTCCATGAGATAAAGCAGAGCGGGATAACCAGGACAGTCATGCTTACAGGCGATTCGGCTGCCATCGCAAAAGCCGTTGGAGAGGAGACAGGCGTCGATGAGGTGAAGGCTGACCTGCTGCCGGAGGGCAAGGTTGCGGCGATAGAGGAGATCAAGAAGGGGGGAGGCACGGTCGCGATGGTCGGGGACGGCATCAATGATGCCCCGGCCCTTATCAAGTCGGATGTCGGCATTGCGATGGGAATCGGCGGGACCGATATCGCGATCGATACGGCCGGGATCGTTCTTTCCACGGACGACCTCGACAGGATTCCGAGGCTCATACGGGTTAGCAGGGCAACGATGATGATTGTCAAGACGAACATAGCCATCGCCATGGCTGTCAACCTGCTTGGCATCGGCCTTTCCGTGTTCGGGCTTGTGTCCCCTCTGATCGCATCCGTGATTCATGAGAGCAATGCCTTGATAGGGCTTTTTAACTCCCTCAGGTTGTTGGGGGTGAAGTGAGCACCGGGCCGTCGCTTCGGGAAATCATCTCCAAGACCCCGCCCAACCATAAAACTGGACAAATGAGCATTGGGTCCGCCCGGACCACAAAAGAGCGAGCCAAGCGAGCTCTTTTGGGGTGAGGGCGGACCCGGAAAAACTACCAAATGGGAAAAACTCATGGTGGGTCCGCCCGGACCGGAAAAAAGCGGCACAGATAACATGGCGCTTTTTTACGGTAAGGGCGGACCCCAACAAATTAACCAAATGCACAAATTAATGGTGGGTCCGCCCGGATTTCCGGAAGACATCTTCGCACTCCATCCATGTCTTCCTCTCTCGGATTTGGTCAACGCAGTTGTTCCACCAAATCCTCGATGAACCCAAGGGTTCAAATCCGGGCGTGGGTAATTTGCGCAGTTGGGTAATTGGGTCCGCCCGGATTTGAACCGGGGTCTGATGGTCCCGAACCACCAAGTATAACCAAGCTAGCCCACGGACCCTCTGGGTGAAACAGGGAATGAAGAGGGGTATAATTAATTTATGCCCGCTCCAGCCGGGCCGTCAGACGGGGCATATGGGGGTACGCCCGCCGGAAAGCCCCGATGACCTCGTCTATGGGGAACTCGGCCCTGACGCCGTAGTCGGCGATGTACTCGATGTGCACCCGCCCGCTCCTGTCGAGGTGGTGCAGCATAGCGTCGTGGATCCCGTCGAATTCGACCGGGACCAGGTTGAACCGTTCGCAGAACCCGATATCGAACGACGGCGTCGCCTTGACCCATTTCCCATCGATGGACAGCTCGACGTAGGTGTGGTAGGCCATCACATCGGTCTTGAGGCGTTCGGTCGTGGTCGGAGGAAGGATGTGATTGCGGATGTCTGCGAAATGGAGCCTTGACGGGATGCCGGCCGCGCGGGCCAGGGCCGCCAGAAGGACGGACTTCGGCATGCAGAAGCCCTCTCCGCGCGCCAGCGTCGCGGAAGCCCTGAAGTAGTCCCGGCCCGGTATCTCGTAGATGATCTTGTAAGGGAAGCCGTCCCGGACATGCCTGAACAGGGCGACGGCCGTCGAACGCGCCCCGCCGGCCTGCGCGGCGAGCTCCCCCGCCTTCGCCCGCACCAGCGGATGGTCCGCATCGATATACTCGGTGGATGCCAGGTACTCGTCCATCAACCGTCCGACCTCCACGACCGCGCCGACCGTGAAAGCGCCCGCAGGCGTTCAGAAACCGAGCCCGTCCTTTATGAACCTTATTCCCCAGGCCAGGGTAATCATGCCCATTATGACGGACATGAACTGTATCGGCGTCTTGCCTATCCTGTTGACCACGCTCGTCGGCAGGGCGAACATCACCGCCGTGATGGCCATGACCACCGTGATGGCGAGCCCGGTGACGAGCATCCCCTGGTCGTTCACGGCCCCGATGATGGCCGTGATGGCCGCCGGGCCCGTGAGAAGCGGGGTGGCTATTATGGCCGCCACGGCCGGCACGGAGCTGCCCTGCTTGATGCCGTTCTGGCTCATCGACTGCCCGAGCGTCATCTGGACGCCGAATATGGCGAGGATTATGCCGCCGGCTATCTTGAAATCGGAGATGCTGACGCTGAAGAGGTGCAAAAGAGGCTCGCCCACGAGCAATATGGCGTAGGACATGGCGGCCGCGGCCAGGACAGCGTACAGGGCTGTCCTCTTCTTCTCGGCCGGGGTCATCGCAGCGGTGCTCGCGGTGAAAACGGCGAAGCTGGACAGCGGGTCGATTATGACCGTGAACAGGATTACGAGCTGGACCAGCTGCTCTATCACGGACTATCCAATGGCGAGGCCCGATAAATCGTTTGCGCGCCTACACGAGGCGCGAGACGCCGGCGCACTGGGCCTGCCCGGGTCGAAAAGCATTACTATACGGGAGGAAATGCCCTCGCCATGCCAAAGCCTGACGTCCAGCAGTACCTCGAAGGCCTGGGCCGCTTCGGGATGGTTTTCGGCCTGGGCCGCGTCCGGAAACTGCTCGCCTCGCTCGGGGACCCGCACAAGGCCTTCCCCTGCGTGCACGTCACCGGCTCCAACGGCAAGGGCTCCGTCAGCAAGATGCTGGCCTGCATTCTGCAGGAGGCCGGCTACCGGACCGGGCTCTACGTCTCGCCCCACCTGGAGAAGTTCAACGAGCGCGTCTCGGTGAATGGCGTCGACATATCCGACAGGGACCTCGAGGAGTCGTTGTCGAAGGTCCGGCCGCTCGTCGAGGCCATGGCCAAGAAACGTCAGCAGTGCACCTACTTCGAGGCGACTACCGCCGTCGCATTCGAATACTTCCGCAGGGCCGATGTCGACGTGGCTGTCATCGAGGTCGGCCTAGGCGGCAGGCTGGACGCCACCAACGTCGTCGACCCGCTCGTCTCGGTCATCACGAACGTCTCGCTCGAGCACACGGACATACTCGGAAAGACGCTGGAGAAGATCGCCTTCGAGAAGGCGGGCATCATCAAGCCCGGCCGGCCGGTGATAACCGGAGCCTGGGACCGCAAGGCCGTGGACCTGATATGGGCGACCGCCAACAAGAAGAAGGCGCCGTTCTACATGATGCAGCGCGAGGTCCGGCGCCGGAGCAATTCCGTCACGCCCGAGGGCCAGACGTTCAGCCTGTACACCGACCGTGAATCGTACATGCGCCTCTTCACGCCGATGATGGGCGACTTCCAGCAGGAGAACGCCGCGGTGGCCGTTCTTGCGGCGGAGATACTGGGCGAGTCGGGGCTGAGGATATCGCCGGAGAACATCCGAAAGGGAATTGCAAAGGCGGTGGTGCCCTGCCGGATGGAGAGGGTCGGCGAACGGCCGAAGATACTGCTTGACAGCGCCCACAACCCGGCGGCGGCCGAGACGGCGTCGCGCACGGTGGCCTGGTACAGGAAGGAGGGCGGGTTCGAACATGTTCATTTGCTTTTCGGGATACTGGGCGACAAGGACCTCGCCAACGTCCTCAAGCCGATGCTGGCAGTGGCCGACACCCTGACATACACCCAGCCCACGACGGGGCGCGCCCTGGATGTCGAGAAGGCCAGGAAGAAGGTGACGGCCATGGCGGGGAAGAAGGGCCTGAGCTTCGTCTCGAGCCCTTCCAATGCGCTTCGCGCGGTCCTGAAGCTAGCAGGCAAGAAGGACCTCGTGTGGATTTCGGGCTCGATGTACCTCGTCGGGGAGGTCCGGGCACTTCTTAAAGGGAAGACGAAGTGAGCAAGTTGGCAGGTTGGCAAGTTAGCAAGTCCGTAGACTTGTCAACTTGTCAACTTGTCAACTTCGCACTCGGTATCCCCTCGATGGCCGCCTGGTTCTCGATGGACGAGATGTCGCCGAGGTCCTTGCCGAGGAACTTTGCCTTGATTACGCGCCGGACTATCTTGGCCGTGCGTGTCTTGGGGAGCATCTGGACGAACTTGATGTCCTCGGGCCGGTCCACCTTGCCCAGTTCCTTTCCGACGGCGTCCCTCAACTCCTCCTTGAGAGCGTCCGAGGGCTGTATCCCGGGCTTGAGCACGACGAAGCACATGATGCCCTCGCCCTTTATCTCGTGCGGGATGCCGATGGCGGCCGCTTCCGCGACGGCACCGTGCTTCATCAGGGCGCCCTCTATTTCAGAGGGGCCGATCCGGCGTCCAGCCACCTTTATCACGTCGTCGGCGCGTCCCAGAATGAACCAATAGCCGTCTTGGTCGATTATGACCCAGTCACCGTGGTCCCAGATGTTGGGCCAGCGCGACCAGTATGTCTCGATGTATTTTTCGGGGGCCTTCCAGAGGCCCCGCGTCATGGACGGGGCGTGGCTCCGGGCGATGAGGTAGCCCATCTTGCCGCGGACCGGTTTGCAGTCGTCGTCGACGACGTCGACGTCCATTCCCAGTCCCGGCCCGACCAGGGTCGCCGGCTTGAGCGGGTTTATCGGCAGGGGCGCCATGAAGCACCCGATGATGTCCGTCCCGCCGGAGATGTTGATTATCGGGCAGCGGCCGCCTCCGACGTTCTTGAAGAACCAGGTCCACGAGGCCTCGTCCCAGGGCTCGCCCGTCGAGCCCATTATCCGCAGGGTGGAGAGGTCGTGCTTTTTCACCCAGTCCTCGCCGGAGCGCATGAGCATACGTATCGCAGTCGGCGAGATGCCGAAAATGGTAATGCCGTGGCGCTCTATCATGTCCCAGAGGCGGTCCGGGTTCGGGTAGTCGGGCGCCCCCTCGAACAGGAATATCGTCGTGCCGAGGTTGTGGTTGCCGATTATCATCCAGGGGCCCATCATCCAGCCGATGTCCGTGAGCCAGAAGAATAGGTCGTCCTCCCTGATGTCGAAGAAGTAGGCGACCTCCTTGGCCACCTGGACGAGTGCGCCGGCGTGCGTGTGGACCGTGCCCTTGGGCATGCCCGTGGTCCCCGACGTGTATATGATCAAAGCCGGGTCCATGGAGTCCATATGCTCGGTCGGGCAATGGCGGGATTTGCCGGCCAGGAAATCGTGGTACCAGACATCGCGGCCTTCCGTCATGGGCGTCTCCATGCCGTTGCGCCGGAACACCACGACCTTTTTCAATGAAGGCACCTGGGAGGCCGCCTTGTCCGCCTCGGCCTTGATGGAGAACTGCTTGCCGCGCCTGAACGAGCCGTCAGCCGTGAACAGAATCTTGGCATCGGCATGGTTGAGCCTGAGGGCCACGGCAGGCGCCGCGTAGCCGGAGAATATCGGTATCACTATGGCCCCGAGCTTGAGGCTGGCGTACATCTGCACGACTATTTCGGGCCCCATCGGCATGAAGATGCCGACCGTGTCGCCCTTGCCGATGCCCGCCTCCTTCATGGCGTTGGCGAGGCGGTTCACGTCGTACGAGAGCTGCTGGAAGGTCATCGTGCGCGTCTCGCCGTTCTCGCCCTCCCAGACGACGGCGGCCTTGTGCCTCTTGTCGGAGTCGGCATGGCGGTCCAGGCAGTTGTGGACGATGTTGAGCTTCCCGCCGACGAACCAGTCGGTCCAGGGAACGCCCTTGGAGGAGTCCTTGAGCTTGCGGTACTTCTTGTAGAACTCGATGTTCAGATCTTCAATGACGGCGGGCCAGAACCACTCCGGCTGTTTGGCGGCGCGTTCGATGAGCCGGTCGTAGGTCTTGATGCGGTGCTTTTTCATGAACGCCGCTATCCGGGTGCTCTCGGCGAATTTCTTGGACGGTCTCCAGACTATCCCCTTCATCCGATTCCCCCCTTGCGCCTTGAGCCGTGCGCCTTATTTCTTCGGTTGCGGAAGAATGATGTCTTCCAGCACCTCGTTCTGCCTCGCCCCGTCGGCCAGCATCTTCCGGTACTTTATGAAGTCGATGGTGTCCGCTCCGGTCAGCTTCTTGTTGTTGAAGGCGGTGAAGCCGAAGAAGGCCTCGCCGTTCATGTTCGCCGCGAGCCAGTGCCGGTTGATTATCTTGGCCTGGTCCCAGAAGGCCTTCTTCTTCAGGCGTATCCCGTCCACGGACTTGATCAGGCACCCGGGGAACAGGTTGGTGAAGGTCCAGAGTATGTCGTGGACGGACTTGTCCAGAAGGGCAAAGTCGGTCTTGGCCGTCTTGACGGCCTCGCGGGCCTTCTTCATCTCCTCGCCGGTCTTGAACTCGCCGTACACTATCTCCCCGTCGTGGACGTACTGGTCGGTGACGACCTGCGGGTTGCGCACCCACTTGTCGCCCTCGCGTATGACGGGCACGACCTTGCTGAGCAGGCCCTTCATCTTCATCTTGTAGGCGCTCCACATCTCGCAGGAGACGCAGGACCACATGGCGTCCTCGATGCCGAGGTACCAGGGCAGGAAATCGGAACTGCCGCCGTCGGGCGCCGAGCCGTGGCGCGGGCCCGCCTGGCCGAAGACGGCCAGGTCCGACGAGACGGAAAGGTCGCAGGCCATGCCTATCTCCTGCCCGCCGGCGACGCGCATCCCGTTGACGCGGCAGATGACCGGCTTCTTGCAGTCGAGGATGCCGTCCACCATGCCGTTGAAGAGGTCCATGTACATGCCGTATTCCTGGGGGCGCTTCGAGTAGTACTCGGCGTATTCCTTGGTATTGCCGCCGGTGCAGAACGCCTTGTCCCCGACGGCCGTGAAGACGACGGCGACGACGCGGCGGTCCATCGAGGCGCGGTTCATCCCGGCAATGACGCCCTTGACCATCTCGGTCGTGTAGGAGTTGTACTGCTGGGGATTGTTGAGGATTATCCAGGCCGAGTGAAGGCCCTCCACGGGCTTGCCGGCCGGATCAAGTATGTGCCTCTTTTCGTAGATAACGCCGGGCGCGTCCTTGCTGAAATGCTCCTCTCCCCAGAGATCGTGGTCCTTCAAACTGTCGTCCTTTGGCAGCCAATCAAGGGACATGTCCAATCCTCCTGCGCCGGAGGATAAGGGACGGCTATAATAATGATTTCGGAAAATTCAGTGCAAAAACCTGAAATCCTTCAGGGTAAATCCGGCCGGCATGAAGACGGTCATCCTTCTCGCCGCGCACGGCGCCCCTCCGAAGGACTTCCCGAAGGACAGGCTCGTCGAGTTCTTCGGCCTGCACTTCCGGCTGGAGGCGATGAAGGGCCCCGGAAGGGCGCCCATGGAGGCGCGCCTGCGTGAACTGGCCCGCGAAATGCTCGACTGGCCCCGGACGCCTCAAAACGACCCGTTCCACGCGGCCACGACGGAGCTCGCCCGCCTGCTGGCCGAAAGGACCGGCAAGGAGGTCCTCGTCGGTTTCAACGAGTTCTGCCGGCCGGACCTCGACGAGGCGTTCGGCATGGCCATCGAGGGCGGGGCCGGCCATATCGTCGTCGTGACGCCCATGATGACGCCCGGCGGCGAGCACGCCGAGGAGGACATCCCGGCGGCCATCGGGCGCGCCCGCGGGAGGTGGCCCGGCGTACGGGTGGACTACCTGTGGCCGCTGGACCTGCGGGAGGTCGCCGGTTTCCTGGCGGACCAGCTGGGGCGATCCGGGCTCTAGCCCGGACACCGGCACTGGCGAAGGGCGCGTTGAAGCGCCCGGCCGCGGGCAACCTTTTTTTACAACGAATGCATTGTTGCCGAACATGGAACCCGGCGGGCCGGCGCCCGTTCCCATAGAAAGGCGGCTCAAGGGCCTGGGCAACCTCATCGGGAACACGCCCCTCCTCGCGGTCCACTTCAGTTACCGGGGCACCGCGAGGGTCATCCACGCCAAGGCGGAGCACATGAACCTGACGGGGAGCATCAAGGACCGGATGGCCCTCCACATAATCCGGCGCGCCTACGGGAGCGGCGCGCTGTCGCCCGGCATGGTCATAGCCGAGGCGACCTCCGGCAACACGGGTATCTCGTTTGCGGCAATCGGCCGGGCCCTGGGCCACCGCGTGAGGATATTCATGCCCGACTGGATGAGCCAGGAGCGCAAGGACCTCATCCGGAGCTTCGGGGCCGACATCCAGCTGGTCAGCGCCGCCGAGGGCGGGTTCCTGGGCAGCATCCGGATGGCCGAGGAGCTTGCGGCCAATGACCCCAATGTCTTCCTGCCGCGGCAGTTCGCCAACCAGGACAACATCGTGGCCCACTACGAGACCACCGGCCCGGAGATCTGGTGGCAGCTCCGGTTCCGCTCGCTTCGGCCTTCGGCGTTCGTGGCGGGCGTGGGGACCGGCGGAACGGTGATGGGCGTGGGCCGGTACCTCAGGCAGATGGACCCCGCCGTGAAGGTCCACCCGCTGGAGCCGGCCAACTCGCCCACCCTCTCCACGGGGCACAAGGTCGGCAAGCACCGCATCCAGGGCATATCCGACGAGTTCATACCCCCCATCATCGACATCGGCGCCCTCGACGGCATCGTGGCCGTCGACGACGGCGACGCCATCATCATGGCCCAGAAGCTCGCCGCGGAGCTGGGGATAGGCGTGGGCATTTCCTCGGGCGCCAACTTCCTGGGCGCCCTGATGGTGCAGGAGGCGATGGGCGGCGAGGCGGTGGTCGTCACCGTGTTCCCGGACGACAACAAGAAGTACCTCACCACCGACCTCTTCAGGGACGAGAGGCCCAAGGAGGATTCCCTTTCAAAGGACGTCGAGCTTCTGGACTTCCGCGCCTTCAAGCGGGTCTGCCACACCTGCTGCGACCCGTTGGACTGCGTCGAGGAGCAGCGGATGAACAAGTCGGCCGCCGAAGAGATGGCCCTGCCCTGCTGCCCCCGGAGGAAGCGGGATTAGCCGCCCGGGCGGCCGGAAGAAGGTTTATTTGGCGCGGAAGGCATCGGCGTGCCGGTCCCATGGATTGCCCCAACTGCGGCCGGGAGGTCATACTGGGGGCCGAGCGCTGCCGAAACTGCGGCACGCCGCTCGAGGTCCTCGAGGCCGAGCCCGACGCCCGGGGCCGGAAGGCCGACGCGGCCATGTTCCAGCAGCCGGTCTTCCATGCCCCCTCGGCCCGCGGGCCCGACGCCCAAGAGGTCCTTCCCTGGTCGGTGCACGAGGACGAATCGCCCAAGGGGCCCATATCGTTCGCCGGCGGGGCGCTCCTGCTCGCGGGCGGGGCGCTGTCCATGGTCAACGGCTTCCTGATCCTCAACGCCTCGAGCTACATCTCGGAGATAATCGGCCTGGGGCCGTTCAGCCTGACGCCACTTTGCGGGACGCTGATGCTTCTCTTCGGCCTGGTGACCATGATAGGCGGCGTGCTGGGCTGCTTCCGCAAATCGTGGTCCGTGGTCATGTCCACGGCCGTGCTCTGCGTCGTCTCGCTGGGCCCGTTCTTCCTTTCGTTGATAATGGGCTTTCTGGCGCTCATCCTGGTCTCGATAAGCAAGGAAGACTTCGACTGAACGGGGGAACCGGTTTACCGGTTTACCCGTTCACCGTTTGTTCTCCGCCCACGGATTCGAAGGCAGGGTCGGGTCGGACTCCGCCTCGGGCTTCAGGGGCTCGACCGGCTCTTTCCTAGGAAGTGGGAGCGCCTCCGCCCGGCCAGGCGCGGCCATGGGCTCGGCAAGCTCGATGACCTTCGCGGGGCGGGCCGATTCCAGGTCGATGACCGCCGCATCCGGGGCGGGAGGCAGCTCCCGCACGAGGCGCGGGGGCGGCGGGGGGATGGCCCTGACCACGCGGGGCGGGGGGCGGGAATGGGCCGGCGGCGGGGCCGCGGCCGGGGCCGCCGGGGCAACCGGCGCGTGGGGGGCCGAAATCGCCGCCGTGGCGGCGTCTTCGGCCGGCGCCTGGCCGTCGGGGGACGCCTCGAGCCTCATGGGTGCGATGAGCCGCACCCTGGGGGGCGGGCCCTCCGCCCGGGCGGGGGCGCCCGGCCCTGTGGCGTGGCGGGCTCGCGTCCAGCGGGAGGATTCCCGAAGCCGCGGCCTTGCCCGGGTGGCGAGGAAGAGGGCCCCCAGGAAGGCGATAATGGCGGCCGCCGCCCACACGGCCGGCTGGAGGCCGGCGACCGTAGGCGAGGCCGGCCCCGGGGGCCGGGCTGGGGCGGGCTCCGGGTCGGCCCTGACGTTCCTCGTCAGGCGGACGGCAGCGCCGTCATCGTCGGTGACTACCAGCGTGACGGAGCGCAAGCCCGGGAGGGAGAAGGCGTGCGTGGCGGCCGGGCCGGTCGCACTGGTCCCGTCGTCGAACTCCCAGCGGAACGAGACGAGCGCGCCGTCCGGGTCCCGGCTTCTGGAGGCGTCCAGGGTGAACGTCCGGTTGCAGGTCACGTTCACCGGGAGCTGGAAATCGGGCACGGGCGGCTGGTTGGTTATCCGCACCGGCAGGACGAACGTCGAGGTGGCGCCGTCGTCGTCCGTCACGGTCAGCGTCACATTGTAGGCGCCGGCCCTGGCGTAGGAGCGGGAGGCCATCCGGCCGGTGGCGCAGGTGCCGTCGCCGAACGTCCAGCGGAAGCCCTCCTCCGCGAGCGCGTCGTCGGGGTCAGTGCTCGCCGAGGCGTCGAAGCCCAGGAGCTTGCGCTTGCCGGCCGTGTCGTTCGTGGCCGAGAAACGGGCCGTCGGCGGAAGGTTCTCGATGCTGAGCAGGCGCGAGGCGGTGGCCCGGCGCAGGGAGCCGTTCTCGAAGAACTCGATTGTGCAGTTGACCGTGTACTGTCGGTCGTCCGGGAAGGCATGGCTGACCACGCGGCCGAAACCGGCCATCCCGTCGCCGAAGAGCCAGGTGGTGCCGACGACGGTGCCCTCCGGGTCGAAGGCCGTGGATATGAACGTGAAATTGGTGCGGACGGAGCCGTTCTCAGGGCTTACCACGAAAGAGGGGACGGGGGTGTGGTTGAAGACTTCTATCGCTCCTTCGAGCCGGGAGCCGGCCCCGTAGGTGTCCGTGACATCCAGGGAGTACGGGTATGTCCCGGCGGCGAGGAAGCTGCGGTTGACCGCGGGGCCGTCGAATCGGTCATCGGGAAAAGACCAGCGGTACTGGCTTATCCCCTGGTCGTCGCGGGAGCCGGAGCCGTCGAAGCGGACCTCGTCGCCAACCAGGGCTGAAGCCGGGGCGTCGATCGAGACCGCCGGGAAGTCGTTGACGACCACTCTGCGGGTGACCTCGTTGTTCTCCTCCACCGTGTCGTTCCAGCCCGCCACCGGGAACCCGATCAGGGCGGAAACAGGCCACCCGGCCGCAGAGGCGGGCAGCGAGAGCCTGGCGTTGATCGGGGCGCGCTCCCCGGTGGCGAGGTCCAAAAGGCGGCGGGCTATCAGGCCGGAGGGCGAATACAATTCCACCAGGGCGCCCGCCACGCCGGCGGGGCCGTTGTTCCCGGCCGTGACCGAGACTTTGAACGTCTCGTTGTCGTTCGGGACCGGCGGGTCGAATGTGATGTTCACGACGAAGAGGTCGGTGTCCGTCACCGGCCGGTAGACCACCCGGACCTCGCTGAGGACCGGCGGGATGGCCCCGGAAGGGCCGAGGTCGGCCCGGTACTGGATGAAACGCCCCGCCGGGCTCGTGATGTCGGCGCGGAAGGAGCCGCTCGGGGACGCCGGCGCCCAGGCCGACCAGTTGGCGGAATCGCCGCTCGAGCGCGTCTCGAACCCGAGCGATGCGCCGGGCAGGTTCCACTGGGCGATGTACTCGATGGAATCGAAGTCGCTGTGACTCCCCAGGTCGATGGGCCTGGACGTCAGCGTGCCCGACGGGCGGTACCCGACCTTGCGGACCGTGATGTTGTCTATCCAGTAAGAGTAGTGCTTGTACGGGACCTCCAGGAAGTAGTTGTAGACGATTGGCTCGATGTACTTGATGGAGGAGCGGCTTCTCCCCGATATGTCGATGACAAAGTGGGTCCAGTCCTCGGAGGGCCCGCCCGTGTACCTGGCGTACCGGTGCAGGCTGGACGAGACGACCGCCCCCTGGGCGTCGCCCACCAGCATGTAGAGGTTCCCGGGGGGGTGGTCGACCGAGCGGACGTCCATCTCCAGAATGTCGAAGCCGGACCAGTCCGTCAACGCCAGGGAGTCCGTGATTACGCGTCCGTTGCGCATGTGCTCGTAGCCACCGGGCTCGCCCGGGTCGTCGTCGCGCCAGAAATCGACGCGCAGGCTCCCGGTACCCTCGGTACTGATTGTGTTGTCGATTGCCACGCTCGAGAATATGTGGGGCTGGTTGTTGGGCCGCCAGCCGCCGATGGCGTCGAGGTTGTCCACGAGGAACGGAGGGTTGGCCTGGGCGAGCGCCCAGCTCCCTTCCCAGGCCGGGTCCGGGACAAGGTCTGTGGCGGAGGAGACATTGGACCATTCGAGGAAAGTGTCGGACCAGGCGAGGTCGGCTGTCTGCCGGGTGATCTGGTTGGCGAGCCAGCCTCGGAGCTGGTAGAGGGTCAGGTCGTCGACCGGCCGGTAGCGCGCCCCGGCAAACGAGCTGCCCACGGCGACGGATTCGGCCACGGCGCGGGCCGCTTCATAGCCGTATTTTTCGCCGTACAGGTTCAGGAGCTCGAAGTCCTCGAGGCCGTCGCGGGCCAAAAACAGCCGAAGCGAGGGGCACACGTCGTCTTCGAGGCCGAACCTCGTCGCAGGGTAGAAGAGGTAGCCGTCCCCGTTGGAGTTGGAGCCCTGCCACGGGTCATTGTTGACCGTGTCGTAGTCCCAGAAGTTGGTGCCCCAGTAGAGGACGCCCTGGACGCCCCGGGAAAAGGTGTCCCAGTAGAGCGCCCGCCCCTTCACGCCGTCGCTCTCTATGCCGGCGTCGACGTTGTACCACCAGACGGACTGGCCGGCGGCGATCCGCTCCCGGGCATCGAGTTCGTGGTAGTAGCCTCCCGGAACGGCCCAGACGTCCGTGTAATTGTAGAGCTCGGGCACGAGCTGGACCGTGTTGGCGAACTTCAGGTCCGGCGCGTTCGCCTTGGTGAGGTCGTAGAACTGCCGGACGACATGATAGTCCGGATGCTGCCAGTAGGAGGTGACATCGTCGTTGAACGCTATCGGCTCGTCGGTGGCATAGACATGGGCCTTGTCGAGCCAGCCCTTCTGCCGGTAGTGTTCGGCGACGAGCCTGATATACTGGCCGATGTGGTCGGCGTAGAGCGGGTTCATGTCGTAGGGCGGGGCGCCCCAGAAATAGATAGAGTCCGGGTGGCCGGTGGAGGCGTCCATGTCCTCCCGGCGCGGCGAATAGCCCGTGAGCGGGAACCGGAAGCTCGTGAAGTTGAGCTCGTCGAGGCAGTAGGAGAGCCACGGGTCCGTCCCGGAGAAATCGACCGAGACGACGCCGGCGTTCACGCTCATGTTGTAGCGTCCGACCTGGCCCAGCGCGATGTTCCCGGGCGAGATGCGGAACTTCTTGTACTGGGCGTAGACGTTCTTCATGAGCATCATGTGCTCGTAGGACCAGGGCTGGCAGCCGTACCACGAGGCCCAGGCGGAGGGCGAGTCGTCGAACCAGGTCATGAGTGTGTTCCGCTCCGGAATGGTGATGTCCCAGACGGTGAGGGCGAGCGGGGTGACGACCCTGCCCCCGCTATGATCCACTGTCAAATTCGCGTAATATCTGCCGGCCGGCGCGTCCGTCGGGATGAAGATGTCGACCAGGATTATGTTGTTGGACGTTCCGGTATAATCCACCGTCATGGAGACCGGGTTCGGACAGCGGACCAGCGGGTCCGGCCAGTCGGTGTTGGCCAGCTTCGGAGCGCCGACAAGATAGAACTCGATTGAGGCGTCCGGGAGCGTGACGGGCCCCTCTACGGGGGAAAGGGAGACCGCGGCGGTCGAATCCCCTGTGACCGTAAAGACGGTCTGGAAGGCCTCGTGCTCGCCCCGGGCGGCCGACAGGCGGATGGTGTTGCCGTCCCAGACCGCCGTGGAGGCCAGCGCGGGGTCGGCCGGTTTGACCTTGACGGTCGCGGATTCGAACCAGACCGAGAGGGCCCGTGGCTGCGGGGCGGGCTCCGAGAGGAGCGGCAGGGGCAGGGCCAGGAGTGCGGCCAGCAGCACGGCCGGCGCCGCCCTGACGGCATGGCCTCTGGAATACATGATGAAGCCCCTTTTCCCCGGAGACGGACGGGCCGTTTCATATTGAACTGGGGGTAGATAAAACTAGCCGGAATATATGCTATAAAAGGCGCAGGGCGCAAGGCGCAAGGGCGAAGGGGCAGGGGGCAAGGAGCATTCGGGATGGCGCACGGGTCTGCCGTGGCCGCCCCCTCTTCACGGGCCATCGTGAAGAGGGGGGCGGGCGAAAAACCCCTTGAACGATACCGCCTCCCTTTCCACCCTTGCCCCTTGTACCTTGCCCCTTGCGCCTCCATCCCTTGCGCCCTGCGCCCTGCGCCTTGCGCCTTCCCATTCTCAACTTTCGAACCAATAAACTTTATTTACCCCTCGCCCAATGCCCCGCGATTACATTCCGGGGAAAACTAGGAGGAAACACGCAGTGGGCATAAAGTTCGTGGAGAAGCGGCGCACCAAGGAGCAGGTGCTCTCGCTCATGCACCCGCTCATCCGGGACTGGTTCAACTCCCGGTTCAAGGAGATGACCGAGCCGCAGGCCCTGGCCATCCCGCTCATCCACACGCAGGAGAACGCCCTCATCTCCTCGCCCACGGGCAGCGGCAAGACGCTGACCGCATTCCTGTCCATCATCAACGAGCTCTGGGGCCTTCAGGAGAAGGGGGAGCTCAAAGACAACATCTACGCTGTCTACATCTCCCCCCTGAAGGCGCTCGCCAACGACATCGAGAAGAACCTGGACCGGCCGCTTTCGGAGCTCCGCGAGCTTGCGGCGGCCCGGGGCCAGAAGGGCCCCGAGATAAGGGTGGGCGTCCGCTCCGGCGACACCTCCGCGTACGAAAGGCAGAAGCAGGCCAAGAGGCCGCCGCACCTTTTCATCACCACGCCCGAGTCCCTTTCCATAGTGCTCTCGTCGCCCAAGTTCCGGGAGAAGTTCCAGAACGTGCGCTACGTGATAGTGGACGAGATCCACGAGGTGTGCAGCTCCAAGCGGGGGGTGCTCCTCTCGCTCACGCTGGAGCGCCTCCAGTCCCACGTCAAGACGGAGTTCACCCGCGTGGGCCTTTCGGCGACGCAGGCGCCCATCAAGGAGATAGCCAAGTTCCTCGTGGGCTACAGCGACAGGGGCCCGCTCCGGCCGGTGTCGATTGCCGTCGCGGGCTCGCAGAAGGACCTCGATTTGGCCATCCTCTCGCCGGTGGAGGACATAACGGCCCTGCCCTACGAGGTCACCAGCTGGAAGATGTACGACAAGCTCAAGGAGCTCATAGCGGCGCACCGCACCACGCTGATTTTCACGAACACGCGCTCGGGGACCGAGACGGTCGTCCACAAGCTCAAGGAGCGGGGCGTGGAGAGCATCGCCGCCCACCACGGGAGCCTGAGCAAGGAGACGCGCCTCGAGGTCGAGTCCTCGTTGCGAAGCGGAAAGCTGAAGTCGGTCGTGTGCTCCACGTCGCTCGAGCTCGGCATCGACGTCGGGCACATAGACCTCGTGTGCCAGATAGGCTCCCCGAAGTCCATCGCCAAGGGCATCCAGAGGATAGGGCGCGCCGGCCACGGCGTGTACGAGACCCCGAAGGGCCGTCTCATGGTCTTCGAGAACGACGACCTCTCCGAGTGCGCCGTGCTGGTCAGGAACGCCTATGCCGGGAAGATAGACCGCATCTCGATACCCGTCGGGAGCCTCGACGTCCTGGCCCAGACGCTCGTCGGGATGTCCCTCGAGCGCCGGTGGGGCGCCGAGGAGGCCGCCGCGCTCGTCCGCCGGTCGTACTGCTACCACGACCTCCCGGACGACAAGTTCTACTCGGTGCTGAGCTACCTCGCCGGGAGGCACGCGCTCGAGGGCGAGGCCTACGCCAAGATAACCTACCGCGACGAGGACCGCTCCTTCGGCATCCGCAAGGGGAGCCGGATGATATTCTTCCTGAACGGCGGGACCATACCCGAGGAATCCGCCTACAAGGTCTTCTCGGAGCGGGGCGTGCCCCTGGGGACGCTCTCGGAGAAGTTCGTCGAGAAGCTCCGGGGCTCGGACATATTCCTCCTCGGGGGCAAGACCTACGAGTTCGACGGCACCCGCGGGATGAAGGTCTTCGTGAAGGACGCGCGGGGGCGCCGGCCGACGGTGCCCTCGTGGAGCGGGGAGATGCTGCCCCGGACCTTTGACCTCTCCGTCGAGATAGCGCGCTTTCGGGGCGAGATGGCCAGACGGCTCAAAAGCGAAAAGGAGGACGCCGTCTCGGCCTGGCTCCAGGGCGATTTCCACTGCGACGCCGGCGCGGCGCGCTCCATCCTGAGCTATTTCAAGGAGCAGCTCGCCATCATGCCGGAGCTGCCGACCGACCGCCGCCTCGTGGTGGAGGGCTACCGCGACGGCAAGGGCAACTTCAACCTCATCTTCCACTTCTGCCTCGGGCGCCGGACCAACGACGCGCTCTCGCGGGCGTACGCCGCCGCCATCGCGAGGGAGCACAAGCTCAACGTGAGCGTCTCGCTCTCGGACGACTGCTTCATGCTGACGCTCCCGCGGGAGATACCGCTGAAGGGCATCGAGAAGCTCGTCTGCCCCGACAACCTCGAAAAGAACATACGCTCCTCCGTGCGGGAGACGGAGCTCTTCAAGCAGAGGTTCCGCCACTGCGCCATGCGGAGCTTCATGATCCTTCGCAACTACAAGGGCCGGGAGATACCGGTGTCCCGCCAGCTCTACCACGCCTCGCGCATGCTGGAGCTCCTCAAAGACGACGATTTCCCCGTGGTGGCCGAGACCTTCAACGAGATACTGCAGGAGACCATGGACCTCGAGGCCGCGCGCTTGGTCGTCGAGGGCATAAGGAAGAAGCGGCTCGAGCTGCGCGTCTTCGGGCCCACGGACGTCCCGTCGCCCTTTGCGCACAACATAGTGCTCATGGGCATCTCCGACATCGTGCTCATGGAGGACCGGAGCGCGCTGATGCGGGAGCTGCACCGCAAGGTGCTGGGCAAGGCGTTCGCCGATGCCGGCCCCGCGAAGCCCCGGTTCTCGCCCGACGAGCTCGCGGCGTATTTCAGGGGCAAGGAGATACGCGTCGACGAGAAGCCGGACATCCTCTACATCCTGCGGCGCGTCGGCCCGCTGGACTTCCTCCAGCAGAGGGGGCAAAACGTCTTCAGCCTCTCGAACGTCGACTTCGACACCACGCGGAGGTGGGCGGCCGAGCTCATCCGCGAGGGCTCCGCCACGTCGGTGTGGCGCAACGGCACGGTCTGGATTACGCCCGAGGAGCTCCCGGACTACTACGCGCTCTATGCCGACAGGAAGCCGCCCGGCAAGGACGAAAAAGCGGTCCTCTCGCAGGTCGGGAAGACCGGGAAGGCGCCGCGGGATGCGGGCTCCCAGGCGGCGCTGAAGAAGCTCGAGAAGGCCTACCTCGTCGAGAGGATGCCCGACGACGCCGACGGCCAGGCTGTCTGGAAACCGCGCAACGTCTCGTCGATACCGAAAGCGGACGTGCGCAACGCAATGCGAAAGCGTGTCCTCCAGGCCCTGGAGTTCGGGGGCCCGAAGACCGTGGCGGAGCTCGGATTTGCGCTAGCGCTCCGCGAGGAGGACCTCGCCGAGGTGCTGACGGAGCTCGAGGACGAGGGGACCGTTTCGTCCGGCCAGTTCACCGAATCGGCCGCCGGGGCCCAGCACATCCTGCGCCGCGACAAGATGAGGCTCGAGGCGCGCTCCCGCGGCGTGCGCAACTTCGACGAGAACCAGGTGGCCCACTACATACTGAAAAAGCAGTTCTCCGGCTTCACGAGCATAGACGACTACTTCTCCCGGCTCTACGAGGCCGGGATGGCCTACGACTTCTTCAACCGGCTGGAGAGCTTCGACATCGAGAAATGGTGGGCGATGCGCAAGGACGGCTCGATACTGAACGGCCGGTTCTCCCACGGGCGCGTCGGGTACGTCCGGGCGTCGGAGGCCCCGCTCTACGTCTCGGCCTACCGCCGTGAAAAGCTCAACCCGCTCGACGAATCAGTGCTGGAGTTCATCAAGCGGAGCCCGGGCGCCACGCTCTCCGACATCGTCGAGGAGCTCGGGAGGAAGACCGTCGGGCGCGACGAGCTCAAGGAGGCGCTCGACAAGCTGGACCGGAACCTCTACCTCGTGCGCGGCTTTTTCGAAAAGCGCGAGTGGAGCTCGCGCAACCGCTACTACTTCTTCGACGTGGGGCCCGACGTCGAGGGCGCCGAGGAGAAGCTCCTGCACCGGGTGCTCCGGGGCTACGGGCCGCTGCATGTCGGCGGCATAAAGAGCGCCACCGGGTTCGACTACGACTACGTCGTCGAGAAGCTCAACGAGCTCGAGGAGAAGGGCGAGATAGAGCGCATCGTGTCCGTGGGCACCTCGCCCCTGGACATGTACATCATCAAGGAGGAGCTCCCGGCGCTGGAGGCGGTGCGCCACGAGGGCGAGGTAACGGACCGGACGCGCATCCTCTCGCTCTACGACCCGTACGTGCGCCGGCTCTGGGCGGAGGTGGCCAACCGCTACGGCGAGGGCTGGTTCTTCCCCGTCGTGAAAAACGGCAAGCTCGTCGGCATGGTCGAGAAGTGGCAGATGTCCGGGTGCGTGGACGTGCGCGAGCTCTTCCTCGACGACGAAAAGCTCCTGCCTGAATTTCTGGCGGAGCTGGACCATGTCATGGTCTACTACCGGTCGATGGGCACGGACATCATACGTGTCAGGCAGGTGATGGGCAAGACCGTGGCCCAGCTCGAAAAGCCCGTGCTGGAGGTCTTCCTTTCGAGCGGGTACAGGATAGTCCAGGGGAACCTGCTCAAGGGCGACTTCGTGCCGGATGTGTTCCCGAAAAGCCGGGCCCTGGCCTACATGCTCCACAAGCAGCGCATCCCGCCCTCGACGCATTTCAAGCACACGCTGGAGGCGGCGCAGGCGATGGGCGGCCTTCGGTCCGATTTCGAGGCGGGACTGCGGGTGAACCTCTTCACGCCGACCTGGAACCTGGCCCGCGCCGGCGTGCTGATAGCGGGGCTAGGCATACCCGAGCACCTCATCTACTGCGTTCCCTCCGACATCCTCCTTTACAAGAAGGCCAAGGACCGCCCGATGGAACCGGACATGAAGGAGCTTTTGGCCGTCATCCCGCCCTACAGCCCGATATCCCGCTCCGAGCTCGCCCAGCGGTCCAGCCTCTCGAAGGAGGCGTTCGCCGAGGCGCTCAAGAAGCTCTACGCGGGGCTGTTCCTGATACGCGATTCGAAGAACCGGTACCTCATCACGAAGAGCTCGGAGATCCCCGTTGCCGACGCCCGGCGCAAGGTCCTGCGCCGGATAATCGAGAACCTGGGCCTGATAACGGCCGAGGCGCTCTCGGCCTACGTCAAGCACGAGTTCAAGATGAACGAGCTTCGGGGCCACCTCAAGCAGTGGGAGCTCGACGGCTGGCTCGTCAAGGGCTACCTGGTCGAGGGCTCGGACGCCCTGTACTGGATGATAAAGGAGGACCTGCCCAAGGTAATGTCGATGGACTTCAAGGGGCGGATAGTCCTCAGCCCGACGGACACGCTGACGCAGTACCTTTCGCAGGAAATACGCGAGAAGTTCAACATAGGCGCCTGCTTTGTTGTCCTCGAGGGCACCGAGATGGCGGGCGCGTTCAAGGCCACCACCCGCGGCGGGACGCTGACCGTGACCCAGATGGTCGGGCCCAAGGTGGACGAGACAATACGCGAATTTTCCCGGCGCTGGGGCATGAAGGTGGAGTACTCCGACAAGGAGGCCCCGCCCCCCACGGACGAGTGGGAGATAATCACCTGGTACGAGAAGCAGCACGGGGCCAAGCCTGACGGGAAAGAGGGCGAGGAGCCGGAGGAGGAGGAGGAGGAAGAGGAGGACGTGGACTGAATAATCAAGGGACGTAAGGGACGTTCGTTGATATTGTTGCAAAGGGACGTAAGGGTCTGCGCGATTTGTGAGGACTGACGGACCCGGCAACCGTCGTCCGTTTCATCGATTGCACAGACCCTTACGTCCCTTACGTCCCTTTTCATCTATCGTAACGAACGTCCCTTACGTCCCTTTAGCCGATTGCGCGGCAAACCATCTTGCCGCCTGCACCGCGTAGTGCCCGAAGTAGAACGCCCCCACGACCGTGAAAACGGCCAGGAGCAGGAGCTCCATGAGGCCGAAGCCGGGCAGGAGCGACTGCCCAAGCGAGAGGTAGTCGAACGCAAAGTGCAGGAGTATCGCGGCGTGGATGCCGACCTTGAGGAACAGGTATCCGAAGCCCAGCCCCGCGACGAACGTCGGCAGGGCCTTGAAAAGGTCCCACCCGGCGACGTGGGCCAGGCCGAACATCAGCGCCGAGCCCGCGATGAAAAAGGCCTCGAGCGGGCCTATCCTGAACCCGCCGCCGAGGACGTAGCCCCAGAGGCCGTTCGTGGTCCGGCTGCGGAGGTAGCCGGTCATCGTCGATGGGGGGGGTGGCCGGGCCTGGACGGGAAGGCGCAGGGTTTCCCGGCCCGGGGGCATGACCGCGGGCGGCGGGTACGGGACCGGCCCGGGAGGTGGCAGCGGGGGCGATGGGAGCGCCGGCGCAAGCGGCGGCGCCGACGCCAACGGGGCGTTGAGCGCCGGCGTCGAGGCGACGGGCGCCTGGACGTCGCCCGTCCTGGGCACGAGCCTGGTGGCCGGGTCGCCGGCCAACCCGTCGATGAGCGCGTCGGGTTTCGGAGGCGGCGGGGGAACCGCTCCCGGCCCGGGCGGCGGGAACACCACGTCGGGGCCGAACGGGAGAGGGCCCGGCTGGAAGCCGGGCCGCCCCTGCCGCCCGAAGGCCAGCATGTAGGCCAGCATCAGGGGCACGCCCAGGAGCAACGTGCGCGCCGTGAGCTCCTCGTAGACCGAGGCGTGGGCGAACGTGAAGTAAAGGTACCATTCGGGGTACGTCTCGAACGCCGGGACCCTCGTCGTGGTGCCGGTGAGCGCGAGGATTATGAAGAACAGGATGTCGAAGAAGAATATCGCCAAGAAGACCTGCGGGAGCTGGACCGCGCCCAGGGCGCTTTTGCGGTCCGGGGAGCGGAAGCGGCCCGCCGATTCCGACAGGAGGGGCCTGAGCTTTCGCCGCTCGCTGATAAGGAGCCAGCCCAGCGAGGCGATTATGGCCGAGGCGAGGAAGAGGTGGTAGGCGGCAAGCTCCCCTCCGGCGAGTGCGAAGAGTCCCAGCGGCGCCGGCGTGAGGATGTAGAACACCGCCTGGAGGTCGCTCCCGGGGGCGCCGTCGAGCACCTTCGGGATGCCGGCGAAGAGGGCAGCAAAGCAAAGGATGAGCGAGACATAGAACAGGACGAACGCCCCCAGGCGCGCCAGCTGCTGGAGCGCCCGCAAAAGCGCCTTCCACCCGGGCTCGCCGGACATGGAGACCGAGGCCAGGGGCCCCATCGCCTCCTCTTCGGAGACGAAGCCGCCGCCGGCCGAGCGGACGCGCCCGCCGCAGCGCGGGCAGGGGAAGTCCTGCCCGGGGTCGGCCAGCATCGCCCCGCATCGGGGGCACTGGGTTTGCATCGGCCTCCGATGGGCCGGGGACAGTATTAAGTTAGCGGGAGCCGATATTGCGCCCGCCCATGGACTTCATCGGGGCCCTTTCGGGCTTGCTGGACCCCCTAAACTGGCTCCTCTTCGCCCCGCCGGCCGCGGCGGTGCTGGGCCTCGGCGCCCTCCTCGCCGGGTGGCTGAAGCTCAAAAAGGGCGTCAAGACCAACTACACGCGCAAGCTCTTCCACATCCTGAACTTCACCTACGCGGCCGTGATCTTCGTCATCGGCGGGCCCGTCCGCGGGACCGTCGCCGTGCTCATCTTCGGGGGCCTGGGCATCGGCGCCATGATCATCGCAATGTTCCTGAATGACGGGAACCTCCTCCTCGAGGGGCTGGCCCGCGAGCAGGACGCCCCCCACCGGAAATTGTACGTCGTCGTGCCTTTCATAGCGACCGCGGTGGCGGGCGTGCTCGACAACCTGCTCATGCCGCGCTTTGCGGTCGTCGGCTACCTCGTCAGCGGCTGGGGCGACGCCGCCGGCGAGCCGGTGGGCGTCCGGTGGGGAAAGCACCGCTACAGGGTGAGGGCGCTCTGGGGCGTGGAGTGCACCCGGTCGCTCGAGGGGAGCGCCGGCGTGTTCTTCGTGTCGTGGGCGGGGGCGTTCATCGCGCTGCAGATAGCGGCCGTGCCCGCACTTCCGGCCGTGCCCATATCGCTTGCGGCGGCCGGGGCCGCCGCCCTCGTGGAGGCCGTCTCGTCCCACGGGCTGGACAACCTGACCGTGCAGATGACCGCGGCGGCGGTGGCGTACGGGTGCAGCTTCGCTGCCGGGCTGGCGTGAGGGAAAACGAGCGGGAAGGGTGGGGCGGGAAGGGCTGAAGGGGGAAGAGCGAGGCGGGAAGGTACGCCTTCCCGCTTCCCGCTTCCCGCCCGTCCCGTCTCGCCCGTCGTCTGGGCAAGCTATATCTGCCCCCTACGCCGATTGCCAAAGCATGTTTGGCGGGGCGCGGCTTGCCGACGAGGCGGGCGAATCGGACCTCCGGGGGCCGGTCCGCCGGATGCTGAGCGACAGGTACGTGCATTTCAGGCGCGTGGGCGAGATACTGGCCGCGCTCTCGCGCTACGGCTTCGGCCGGGCCTGGGACTCCGCAAGCCTCCTCAAGGACCTCCCTTTCGACTCCGAGGCGCGCCATGAGCTTGCGGACATGCGCCTTCCCATCCGCTTCCGGCTTTTCCTGGAGGGCCTCGGGCCGACCTACATCAAGCTCGGGCAGATGCTTTCGACGAGGCCCGACCTCATACCCGAGGAGTACGCCGACGAGCTCGGCAACCTCCGGGACAACGTCCCCCCGATGCCCTTTTCGGCCGTCAGGGAAACGGTCGAGGGCGAGCTCGGGGGGAAGCTCGGGGAGCTCTTCGCCTCGTTCGAGGAGAAGCCCGTGGCGGCCGCCTCCATCGGCCAGGTCCACAAGGCCACGCTGAAGGAGAAGGGCGAGACCGTGGCCGTCAAGGTCCAGAGGCCCGGCATCGCCGAGACCGTCCGGGCGGACCTGGAGATACTTTCGGACCTCGCGGCGGTGCTGGAGCGGTCCTTCAGCGGCATCGAGCACTTCGACATCCGGGGCGTCATCGCCGAGTTCGGCCGGATGATGCAGCGGGAGATGGACTACACCGTCGAGGCGCGGAACATCCGCCGATTCACGGAGAACTTTTCCGACATGAAGGAGGTCACGTTCCCGTCCGTGCACTGGAAGCTTTCATCGAGGCGCGTGCTGACGATGGGCTTCATCGACGGGTTCACGATCGACAAGAGGGACCGCCTCCTGGGGCTCAAGCTGGACCCGGCGGCGCTGGCGGGCACCCTCGGACGTGCATATATACGTATGATATTCGTGGACGGGTTCTTCCACGCCGACCCGCACCAGGGCAACCTGTTCGTGCTCGCCGACGGCCGCATCTGCTTTCTAGACTTCGGGGCCATAGGCTACCTCGACGAGGGCGCCCGCGACAGGGTGGCCCTGTTCTACATCTCGCTCATCCGTGGCCAGGTCGGCCGGTCGGCGCGGCTCCTGATGGAGCTCAGCGGGGCCTCCGAGAGGACCGTGGACCTGCGGAGCCTGGAATGGGACCTTCGGGATTTCATGGACTTCACCGCCCTGCGGCGCCAGAACGTGGCGCTCGATCGCGGGATGAACCAGCGCATCGTGGCCATCGCCATGAAGCACAAGGTGATGCTGCCGTCCTCGTTCGTCCTGCTGGAGCGGGCGCTGGCGCAGGTGGAGGGCGTGTGCCGGACGCTCGACAGCGGCTTTGACATCATCGCGCTCGCCGAAGGGAACCTGCCCATGCTCCTCGAGGCGCGCTACCGGCCGAAGCCGGACCCGATCCAGGCCATCGAGACGGCCCGGAGCTACCGCAGGTTCACGAGGGAGCTCCCGGCCCGGATGGACCGCCTCTTCAAAAAGCTCGAGGGCGGCGAGGTCACCATCAAGGTGGACCCGTCCATCTTCGACGGCCTGAAGGCCAGCGTGCGCCGCACCGGGCTGATAGTGGCCGTGACGCTCATCGCCGCCGCGTTCATCCTCTACATCGGCTGGGAGGGCCAGCGCATCGAGCTCGAGCTCCTCGGCCGCACGGTCGGCGCGGGGGCGGTGTTCGGCGCCTGGCTCGCGGCGGTCCTGCTCCTGGCGCGCAGGAAATGAGGACGGGCGGGAAGTGGGCAGGGCACGGGGTGCAGGGACGAACCAGGTCTTCTGTCCCCTGTCCGCTTCCCGCCCGTCCGTCCTGCACCCCCGTTTGCACGTCCACCGCCCGAAAGCTATTTAATATGGTACGATATCGCACTCCCAACACATACAACAGGATTGCCGCATTGGGGGTAACGTCTTGCCGCGCGAGGAAGTCCTGAACCGCATCCGCGAAGCCGAGAAGCAACGGCGCGACCTGGAGGAGCAGGCCCTGAAAAGCAAGGAGCGCATCCTCCAAAAAGCGCGCGCCGATTCCCAGCATGCCCTCGAGGAGGCCGCGGCGGCGGGCGAACGCGCGGCCGCCGAGCGGGTGGCGCTGGAAACCCGGAAGGTCCAGGAGGAGAAGCTCAGGCTCACCGCCGGCAGCGAGCGGGACATCGCCCGGCGCAGGGAGCAAAGCCGCGCCCGCCTGGCGCAGGCCGCGGGATACATCGTGAACGAGTTCGCGAGGCAGCTCAATGCTTAGGCCCAGGAAGATGAGCCGGGTGCTCATCGCCGGCCCGTCCGGCTCGATGGAGAAGGCCGTGGGGGCGCTGCACCGGGCAGGGACCCTCCACATAACCGACTACACCGAGCAGTACGAGGGATTCCGCCTCGGCACCCCGCTACCGGCCGCCTCCGGGCTTTCGGACAGCCTCCTCCGGCTCCGCGGCGCATCCAAGGTCCTGGGCATCGAGGAGTCGCCGCCCGGCGGGGACGAGGAAAGGCCCGGAATGGGCGTCGGGGAGCTCCTCGACGAGCTGGGCAGGACCGTCTCCGTCAAGGAGGCGGAGAGGCAGGAGCTCGAGGGCCGCCTCTCCGAGGCCCGCCGGACAATAGAGGCGGTGAGGCCCTTCACGGCCCTAAAGCTGCACTTTGAAAGCTACGCCCCGCTGGAGAGCGTGGCGGTGTTCTCCGGCACCGTCAGGGCGCCCATCGGGCCCGAGGTGGCCCGCATCACGCCGCGGCACGAGCTCTTCGCCTCGCAGGACGGCACCTTCATCGCCCTGTTCGTGGACAGGCAGCACCGCCAGGCGGTGGAGAAGCTGCTCGCGCAATACGGCTTTTCCGAGGTGAAGCCTCCATTGCCCGAGGGCGACCCGGCGAAGGTGCTTGCGGAGAGGGCGGCCCTTGTGGCCGGTACGCAGGAAAAGCTCTCGGCGCTCGCCGGCGAGCTCGGCGCGGCCCGCCGGAGGTACATGAATGACGTCCTGCGGGCCCAGGAGGAGCTGGGATTCGAGGTCGAAAAGGCGGAGGCGCCGCTGCGCTTCGCCTCGTCGCGCTCCGCCTTCGTGGCGGAGGGCTGGATCCCCTCGGACGCGGTGGACCGGACCGAGAACCAGCTGCTCAAGACCGCCGGGAAGTCCGTGTACCTCGAGGTCATAGAGGAGCGGGAGTGGACGCGCGAGGGCGACGCGGCCGGCCAGGGGGCGCACGCCGGCGCCAGCGCCGGCGGGGAGCACGGCGAGGGCCACGGGCGCGCGGACCCGTACGAGAAGGTGCCCGTGGCGCTCCAGAACCCCCGTCCGGTGAAGCCCTTCGAGATGCTCACCGAGATGTTCTCCACGCCGGGCTACAGGGAGATAGACCCGACCATCACCATGGCGCTCGTGTTCCCGTTCTTCTTCGGCCTGATGATAGGCGACCTGGCCTACGGGCTCTTGCTTGCGACCGCCGGCGTCTTCTTCATGACGAAGCTCAGGCGCTACGAGGGGTTCCGGGAGCTCGGCGTCTACATCCTCATCGCCGGCGTCATCGCGGCGCTCTTCGGCGCCTTCGTCTTCGGGGACGCCTTCGGCATACCGTTCCACGCTCCCCACGAGGCACACGGGGCGGAGGCCATCAGCTGGTCGGGCATCCTCGGGACCGAGATACCGGTCAAGGCCAGCGTCCACAAGCTCGAGGCCTCGGGGCTCGGCAACCTGCTCCTGTTCTCCATACTGGCCGCCGTGGTGCACCTTTCGCTCGGGAACGTCCTCGGCATCGTGAACGAGTGGCCCCACAACCGCAGGCACGCCGCGGCCAAGGCGGGCTGGCTCCTCACCGTGCTGGGGTTCGGCTTCCTCATACTCAAGTTCGGCCAGGCGACCTCCCTGGGGCACTGGCTCTGGGACAACCTGCTCTGGCCGTTCGCCCCGTCGCTCGACCCGGGCATCGGGATACTGGTTCCCTACGCCTCGATAGTCTTTTTGATTGCCGGCGTCGCGCTGGTGGTCGCCGGCGAGGGCGCGATAGCCCTCACCGAGGTGATGGGGGTGTTCTCCAACATACTGTCGTACACCCGGCTGGGGGCAATCGGCGTCGCCAAGGGCGCCATGGCGTTCGCCTTCAACATACTCATCATCCCCATGGTGACCGGGGGCAACATGGGGCTTGCCGTCTTCGGCTGCGTGCTCCTCGTGCTCGCGCACCTCTTGGTGTTCATGCTCGGGAGCCTCTCGTCGGGCATCCAGGCCCTGAGGCTCAACCTGGTCGAGTACTTCATGAAGTTCTTCAAGGGCGGCGGCATCAAGTTCATTCCTTTTGGCAAGGAGAGGTTCGACAAGGACAAGACATCGGGAGCGTGAGAAACATGGATCCGTTGAGCGGGATGATAGCTGTAGGAGCGGGGATTGCGATAGCCGGCGGGAGCATAGGCACGGGCCTGGCCCAGAAAGACATCGGCGCGGCCGCCGTCGGCGCCACTGCCGAGAACCCGAAGATGTTCGGCCGGAGCATCGTGTTCCTGGTGCTCCCCGAGACGCTCGTCATCTTCGGCTTCGTCGTCGCGGCGATGCTCTGGCTGAAGATGGTGTAGCCGCCCCGAAAGAGGGAAGCGAATGGGACTTGACGAAGTTGCGGAGGAGATACTGTCCGCGGGGCGCTCCGCGGCGTCGGCCGCCGTGAAGGAGGCCGAGCAGGAGGCGGCCCGCATCGCCGCCGAGGCCGAGGGGCGCGCCCGCTCGGTCGTCGCCGAGAAGCTCGAGCAGGCCGAGCGGCGGGCCCGGCAAATGCGCGTCCAGGAGCTGGCGGCCGCAGAGCTCGAGGGCAAGCGGGCCCGGCTGGCCATGGAGCGCGAGATGCTCGAGGCCGCCTCGGCGCAGGCCCGGGAGATGCTCGGGGCGCTGCCGAAGGAGCGCGACGAGAGGATGCTTTTGGAGGTCCTCCGCCGGCAGCCCCCGGCGGGCTACCGCGTGTTCTCGGCCGGACGCAACGAGGCCTTCCTGAGGGCGATGCCGTCGGTGGACTACGGCGGGACCGTGAAATGCCTGGGGGGCATCCTCTTCGAGAGCCGGGACGGCTCCGTGCGGATGGACTTCACCTACGACACCATGCTCCGGGACCTCGTGGAGCGCAACATGAAGGAGATAGCCCGGGAACTGTTCTCCGGGTGAGCGGGGTCGGCTGATGCGGTTTTTCGGGTCGGGCAAGAGGGACGGCAACTACGCCTACGCCTGCACCAGGGTGAAGTCGCGCAAGAACTTCCTCCTCGCCAGGGACACCTATCCCCGCATGCTCATGATGGACCTCGCCGAGATAGGCCGGTTCATCGGGGAGGGGCAGTACCGCCGGGAGGTGGACGAGCTGTCCTCCCGGTTCTCGGGCGTCGACCTCATCGAGAACGCCACCTACCTGAACCTGGCCCGGACCTGCCGCGAGATACTCGACTTCACGCAGGGCGAGCTCCGCGAGATGGTGGGCCACTACCTGGCCCGCTGGGACGTCTGGAACATCAAGACGGTGCTCCGGGGCAAGAACCTGGGCGCCCCCTGGGAGGAGGTCGCCGACGAGCTCGTGCCGGCCGGGGCGTTCGACATGCGGTTCCTCCAGTCGCTCTTCAACTGCGCCACCACCGAGGAGATGGCCGAGATGGTGAGGCGGGCCGCCCCGGGCGAGCAGAACCCCATGGGCAAGCTTCCGGCCGCCGGCGGAAGGCCGGGCCTCGCCGACATCGAGAACGCCATGGACAGGCAGTACTACGCCTCGCTCCTGCGCTCGGTGCCCTCCGGCGTCGCGGCCAACCGGATATTCCGAAGGTACATCGCGGCCGAGATAGACAACGTGAACCTCAAGACGCTCTTCAAGCTCAAGTTCGAGGGCGTGGCGCTGGAGAAGGCCCAGGAGCTTCTCATGGGCGGCGGCGAGGAGTTCGCTCCCGCGGAGCTCGCGAGGCTCGCCGCGGCGGAGGGCTTCGAGGCGTTCCTCTCGGAGCTCTCCTCGGCCCGGATATTCGAGGTCATCCGCGAGGCCGCCGGGAAGGCGCAGGCCGCCGGCTCGCTCAACGAGGTGCTGCTCGCGCTGGACCGGGACCTTTCGGAGCGCGCCCGCCAGTTCTCCCACCTGTACCCGCTCTCGGTGCTGCCGATAATCGACTACCTCCTGCGCAAGAAGGTAGAGGTGGACAACCTGCGCACGATAGCCCGGGGGAAGCAGAGCGGGCTCCCCGAGGATGAGATACGGGGGCTCCTGGTGCTGTGAGGGACCGGACATGGAGATAGCTGTCGTGGGCAGGGAGGAGTTCGTGACGGGCTTCCGGCTGGCCGGCGTCCGGAAGGTCCGGGAGGTCGGGGGAGACGTCGCCGGGATGGAAGCGGCGATGCTCGAGCTCATGAAGGACGCCGGCGTGGGGATACTCGTCGTCATGGACGCCGATTTCAGACGCATCTCGCCGGCCCTGCGCAGGACGATGGTCGAGAGCGTCGAGCCGGTGGTCATCGCGATAGGAAAGATAGAGGAGGTCGACCTGCGCGAGCGCATCAAGAACGTCGTGGGGGTGGACCTCTGGAAGTAGTCGTTGCAAGCCATTGCAGGATGCCCCGGGTTTCAACCCGGGGTCGGTCAGTTATGCAGGGCGTTGAGGCCCCGGACTTGAGTCCGGGGTGCGTGATGCAAGGCGTAGGAGCCCCGGATTTCAATCCGGGGGGTTCAGGGAGGGAGTATTGACGATGGAAGAAAAAGGCCAGGTGTACCGGGTCTCGGGCCCGGTGGTGACCGTGGAGGGCATAAGGCCCCGGATGTACGATGTCGTGGCCGTCGGCCAGGAGAGGCTGATGGGCGAGGTCATCGGGCTCGAGGGCGACCGTTCCATCATCCAGGTCTACGAGGACACTTCCGGCATCAGGCCCGGCGAGGAGGTCGTCAACACGGCCATGCCCCTCACGGTCGAGCTGGGGCCCGGATTAGTGAAATCCATCTACGACGGCATCCAGAGGCCGCTCCCGGTGCTCAGGGACAGGATGGGCGACTTCATCCGGCGGGGGGTCTCGGCCCCCGGGCTGGACCGCTCCAAGATGTGGGAGTTCATGCCGCGGGCCAAGGCGGGCGACAAGGTCGCGGGCGGCCAGATAATCGGCTCGGTCCAGGAGACCAAGTACATCAACCACCATATCATGGTCCCGCCCAGGATGTCCGGGACGATAGCCACGATAAAGGGCGGGAAATTCACGGTGACGGACACGGTGGCCACCCTGATCGACGGCACGCCCATCCAGCTCATGCAGAAGTGGCCCGTCAGGGTGGGCCGGCCCTCCCGGGGCCGGAAGATGCCGGACGTGCCCCTCATAACCGGCCAGAGGATCCTGGACGCGCTCTTCCCGGTCGCCAAGGGCGGCACCGCCGCCATCCCGGGCCCGTTCGGCTCCGGGAAGACGGTCACGCAGCAGCAGCTCGCCAAGTGGTCCGACGCCGAGATAGTCGTCTATGTCGGCTGCGGCGAGCGGGGCAACGAGATGACCGAGGTCCTTTCGGAGTTCCCGCACCTTCTCGACCCGAAGACGGGCGCTCCCCTCATGGACCGCACGGTGCTCATCGCCAACACCTCCAACATGCCCGTGGCAGCCCGCGAGGCGAGCGTCTACACCGGCGTGACGATAGGCGAGTACTACCGGGACATGGGCCTGAACGTCTCCCTCATGGCCGACTCGACCTCGAGGTGGGCGGAGGCGCTCCGCGAGATATCGTCGCGGCTTGAGGAGATGCCCGGCGAGGAGGGCTACCCGGCCTACCTCGCGGCCAAGCTCTCCGCATTCTACGAAAGGGCAGGCCGCGTCCAGACGCTTGCGGGCTTCGACGCCTCCGTGACGATAGTCGGCGCCGTGTCCCCTCCGGGCGGCGACTTCTCCGAGCCGGTGACGCAGAACACGCTGCGCATCGTGAAGGTGTTCTGGGCGCTCGACTCGAAGCTCGCCCAGAGGCGCCACTTCCCGGCCATCAACTGGCTCAACAGCTACAGCCTGTACGGGGGCATCCTGGACAGGTGGTACAACGAAAACGTCTCGCCCGACTGGGTGAAGCTCCGGTCCTGGGCGATGGAGCTCCTCCAGAAGGAGGCCGAACTTCAGGAGATAGTCCAGCTCGTCGGCTCGGACGCGCTCCCCGAGGAGCAGCAACTACTGCTTGAGGTGGCCCGCATGATACGGGAGATATTCCTCCAGCAGAACGCCTACCACGAGGTGGACAGCTTCTGCCCCATGACGAGGCAGAACCAGCTCCTCTCGACCATACGCAGGTTCTCGGAGCGCGCCTCCGGGGCCATGGAGGCCGGCGCGCCGCTCCAGAAGATAGCCTCGATGAAATCGCGCGAGATGCTCGCCAAGGCCCGCTTCGAGAAGGACTTCGAGGGGGAGCTCAGGAAGGTCCTCGAGCTCATGGACGCCGAGTTCTCGGCCGTCTGCAAGTGAGAAAGGCAACATGTGGAGAGCGCTGCTGATGGCTTCTTTGATGGTGCTGGTCCCGGGGGCGGCCCAAACACCGCCGCCGGCGGACGGGGCGGCCGGCGCGGCCGAGGCCTCCCCTGATGGGGCCGGCCCGGGCGAGACGGCGGATGGCCGCCCGGACGCCGGCGCCGTCCGGACGCCGCCCGCGTGCATCCTCCGCCACATCGAAGCCTCCGTTTCGCTCGACGAGCCCTCGAGCTCCATGGACGTCAGGGCGCGCCTTTCGCTGGAGGCCGGGCGCAACGGCTCCCAGGTCCTGCTCCGCCTCCGCTCCAGCATGACCGTGCGGTCCGTCGCCGAGGAGGGCGGCGGAGGGCTTTCGTTCTGGAGGCCGGATTGGAACTTCCTCAACGTCTCGCTGGGCCGGGAGCTTGCGGCCAAAACGGCGTTCAACCTCACCGTCATCTACGACGGCCGGGTGCAGAACACGCCCGACGGCGGGGGAAGCTACTGGGACTACATAGGCCCGGAGGGCTCCTGGGTCAGGACCTACGGGGACTACTTCCCCTCCGACGAGAACCGGAGCCGCGCCACGAGCCGGCTCTGGGTGACCGCACCCGAGAACAGGACCGTGGTGTCCTCGGGAAGCCTCCTCTCGCGGACGGAGGACCGGGCCAACGGGACCGCCACCACGGCCTGGGCCTGCGACCGGCCCGAAAGCGGCATCTCGTTTTTGGCCGGCAACCTGACCCGGTCCGGGTACGACCTGGGCGGCCGCCGCTACGACCTCTACCTGCGGCCTGACCACGCCGGCGCGGCGCCGTCCTACGCCGCCGAGACGGCGCGCGCCGCGGCGTTCTACCTCGGCCAGTTCGGCCCCGCCGGCTTTTCAAACCTCTCGGTGGCCGAGGTGCCCGGAATCTACGCGGCCTGGGGCCAGAGCATGCCCGGCATGATGTGGATATCCTCGCGCAACTTCGACGGCCCGCTGCCCTACCGCCTCCTCGCCCACGAGCTCGCCCACCAGTGGTGGGGCATCGACGTGGAGGGGGAGACCCCCGGCGAGAACTTCCTGCAGGAGGGCTTCGCCGGATACAGCGAGGCGATGTACGAACGCGAGCATTACGGCAACTGGGGCTACCTCGAGTACTGCCGCCAGCAGTACATCAGCCGGTTCGTGGACGGCCCGGCGGAGGAGACGGCGCTCATGGGCAACGACTACGAGCTGGCCTCGTTCAAGGGGCCGTGGGTGCTCCACATGCTCAGGCGCCTCGTGGGCGACGGGCCGTTCAACCGGACGCTCCGGGAGTTCCACGGGAACTTCTCCGGGGCCCGGGCCGACCATTTCGATTTCCAAAAAACGCTTTCCGGCGCCACCGGGCGGGACCTGTCGGAGTTCTTCGCCTGGTGGCTCTACAGCACCGGGCGGCTCGACTACGCCGTCCTGGACGCGGTGGTGCTCCGGGGGCATTCGGGCGCCGACCGCGTCCAGGTCTCCGTGGAGAGCCGGGGCCTCCTGGGCGGCCTGCCGCTGGACCTCGGCATCTACTTCGAGGGGGGCCGGAGGGGGCTTTCGCCGGCCGCCTGGGACGGCTCCTCCGCATCGGCGGTGCTGGAATGCGACGTGGACTACCCCGTGGACGCCGTGAGGCTCGACCCGCTCAACTGGCTTCTAGACGTCCGCCCGTCGAACAGCGAGGCGCCCACGCGCAGCGGGTTCTTCGACCTTTCCGCCGACAGCCTGGCCGTCTCGCCCGCCCGCCCGCTGGAGAATGCGGACTTTTCGGTCTCGGCGGTGCTCTCGTTCAACAGCTCCGAGGGCCCCCGCGAGGTCGGGGCGTCCCTTCTCGTGGACGGGACTGCCCTGCGGAACCTGACGGTGGAGGTGGCCCCGGGCGGCCGGGCCTTCGCGAACTTCACGCTGGACCTTCCCGCCGGGGAGCATGCTCTTGCCGTGGCGGCCGACCCGTCCGGCCTGCTCTTCGAGACGGACGAGGGGAACAACCGCGCCTTCCTGCGGGTTTCGGTGGAGCCCCTCCCGGACCTCCTGCCCGAGGTGGGCATCCTGCCCGGGGGCATCTCCGTGTCGCCGGCCGATACGCCCGGCGGCCGGCCGGCCTTCCTGGAGGTGGCGCTGGTGAACTCGGGCCCGGTCGCCGCGCCGAACGTTGCGGTGGACGTGTGGGTCGACTCCCTGGAGACCGGCTATGCGGGCCGGTCCGGCGGGCTTTCGCTGGGCCCTTCGCAGGCGGGACGGGCGAGCCTGCCCTGGACGGCGGTCGCGGGCTGGCACCAGCTCACCGCACGCGTGGTTCTGGGCCAGGGCCAAAACGACGGCGACCCGTCCAATGACGAGGCCACCGCGCAGGTCTACGTCAACTCGCCCCCGACGGCGGTGCTGACCGCCCCGGCCGGGCAGCACAGGCCGGGCGAATGGGTCGGCCTCTCCGGGGCGCTCTCGGTGGACGACGGGCGCGTGGCGCGGTACCTCTTCGATTTCGGGGACGGCGCCGATTCCGGCTGGACAGTCGACAACGCCACCGCCCACGCCTACGGGGCCAGGGGCACCTACCAGGCCCGCCTGCGGGTGATGGACGAGACCGGCGCGGAGAGCGACTGGTCGGCGCCGGCCGTGGTGCGGGTGGCGTCCCTGCCGCCGTCGGCGGCCATCCGGGCGGTCCGGCGGACCGGCGACGTCCTCACCCCCCTTTCGTTCAGCTCGGTCGCGTCCGACCCGGACGGGAGCATCGTCACATTGGCCTGGAGCTTCGGGGACGGCGGGACCGCCTCGGGCCCGAGCGTGACCCACACCTGGTCGCGCCGGGGCGACTTCACGGTGGCGCTTTCGGTCGTGGACGACAGCGGCCAGGGCGGTTCGGCCTCCGTCTTGGTGCGCATCGAGGACCTCCCGCCCGCGCCGGTCATCTCGTTTTCCGGCCGCATCGCCCGCGTCGGCGAGCGGGTGGCGTTCTGGGCGGGCAATTCGACCGACCCCGACGACCCGCCCTCGGCGCTGTCCTTCGTCTGGGACTTCGGCGGGGGCCAGAAGGCCACCGGACCGGAGGCTTCGTACGCCTTCGCCGGGCCCGGAAGGCACCGCGTGGCGCTGACCGTCTCCGACGGGAACCTGAGCGCGGAGACCTGGGTCGAGCTCGAGGTCCGGCCGGCGCCCCCTGCGGGGCCCGGTGCGGGCGCGGGGCCGGCGCCGGCGCTGGGGCTCGGGCTGGTTCTCGCCTCGCTCGCAGGCCTCGCCGCCTGGCTCATGCTGCCTTCCAGGACCAAAAAGATCGAGGAGGAGGAATGACTTGACGAAGGAATACCGCACCGTGACCAAGATCGCAGGACCGTTAGTGTTCGTCGAGAAGACGGAGCCCGTGGGCTACGGCGAGCTCGTGAGCGTCGCCCTCTCCGACGGGACGACCCGGCGCGGGCAGGTCCTGGACACGTCCAGGGACCTCGTGGTGGTCCAGATATTCGAGGGCACCTCGGGCATGGACAAGGCCTCCGGGGTGCGCTTCCTGGGCGAGACGCTGAAGCTCCCCGTCTCCATCGACATACTGGGCAGGATACTCTCGGGCTCCGGGGACCCGCTCGACGGCGGCCCCAAGGTCGTCCCGGACAAGCGGCTCGACATAACGGGCGCCGCCATCAACCCCTGGGCGCGGGATTCGCCCAAGGAGTTCATCCAGACCGGCATTTCCACGATAGACGGCATGAACACGCTGGTGCGGGGCCAGAAGCTGCCCATCTTCTCGGGCGCAGGGCTCCCGCACAACGACATCGCCCTGCAGATAGCCCGCCAGGCCAAGGTCCCGACGGCCACGGCGGAGTTTGCGGTCATATTCGCGGCGATGGGCATCACCAACGAGGAGGCGCAGTACTTCATGCGCGACTTCGAGCGCACGGGCGCGCTCAAGCGCGCGGTGGTGTTCCTCAACCTCGCCGACGACCCGGCGGTCGAGCGCCTCATCACGCCCCGGCTGGCGCTGACCGCCGCGGAGTACCTGGCCTACGAGCACGACATGCACGTGCTCGTCATACTCACCGACCTCACGAACTACTGCGAGGCGCTCCGCCAGATAGGCGCGGCGCGCGAGGAGGTCCCCGGCCGCCAGGGCTATCCGGGCTACATGTACACCGACCTGGCCACGATCTACGAGAGGGCGGGAAAGATCAAGGGCCGGAAGGGCTCCATCACGCAGTTCCCCATCCTCACGATGCCCGGCGACGACATCACCCACCCGATACCCGACCTCACCGGGTACATCACCGAGGGCCAGATAGTGATATCGCGCGACCTGCACCGCAAGGGCATCTACCCGCCGATAAACGTGCTGCCGTCGCTCTCGCGTCTCATGAACGCCGGCATCGGGAAGAACATGACCCGCGAGGACCACAAGGCCGTCTCCGACCAGGTGTACGCCGCCTATGCGGAGGGAAACGACCTGCGCGGCCTCGCCGCCATCGTCGGCAAGGAGGCGCTGTCCGAGAGGGACCGCAAGTTCCTCTCCTTCGCCGACCTCTTCGAGGACCGGTTCGTCCGCCAATCGCGCGAGGAGGACCGCGACATCGAGACCACCCTGTCGATGTGCTGGGAGCTTCTGGGCACCCTGCCCGAGGGCGTTCTCACCAGGCTGGACAAAAAGTACATCCAGAAGTACCACCCGGCCTACGCGAAGGGGGCGGCCCCGAAGGCCGGCTAGCAACGGAAGGTTGAAGGATGGCGATAAAGGACACGGTGAAGCCCACCCGCTCCGAACTGCTGGAGCTCAAAAAGAAGATCAAGCTCTCCGAGAAGGGCTACAAGCTCCTCCGGATGAAGCGCGACACCCTCATAATGGAGTTCTTCAAGGTGCTCAACCGCGCCAAGAACCTCCGCGCCCAGCTTCTGGCCCAGTACAAGGCCGCCGACCGCCGCATCGCGGTGGCCATGACGGTCGAGGGCGTGATACCCGTCAAGTCGGCGGCGTTCGCCCTGCGCGACAAGCCCTCGATACGCCTCGAGAGCAAGAACGTCATGGGCGTCGTCGTCCCGCTCATCGAGAGCAGGGGCATCCGAAAGCAGGTCCACGAGCGGGGCTACGGCATCATCGGCACCAGCGCCCGCATCGACGAGGCCGCCCGGGCCTACGAGGAGCTCGTGGAGCAAATCATCGTCGCCGCGGAGGTGGAGACCACCATCCGCAAGCTCCTCGACGAGATAGACCGGACCCGCCGGCGGGTCAACGCCCTCGAGTTCAAGGTCATCCCCGAGCTCAAGGAGGCGGCGGCGATGATAGACTTCCGCCTGGAGGAGCTCGAAAGGGAAAATATTTTCAGGCTGAAGCGCATCAAAGGCTGATGGCCGAAGGGGACCGCGCCGGCGGAGCGGAGGGCGAGCCCCTGCCGGATGCACCACCGCGCCGGCCGGGCTTCCTGGACTACTGGCTCGGCACCAGGGAGGGCCGCGCCCGGCTGATACTGATAGTCTGGGCCGTCTCGCTCATCGTCATGGGCCTGGGCTACGGCCTGATATTTTGGATATTCTTCCGCGGCGGGCTCTGAAACGACCCGTCCGTCCCGCATTGCCCGATTGCCCGTAGTGCCCGCATTGCCCGTTCACAAAGTCCCGGTAGCCCTGTCCATGAGCCAGTGCGCCACGGTGATGCAGTGGTGGCTGTGGAGGCTGGTCTCGCCGAGGCTCGTGCGGAGGGCGCCCGCCCGGGCGAGCGCCCCGAGCTCGGAGGCGGTGAAGTCGTGGTGGTCGCTCAGGTAGAACGTGGATTCGTCCGGGAGCCCCCCGGGCGGCCAGGGCGCGCCGTCCTCGGCAAGCAGCACCGGGCCGGGGAGCGACCGGACGAGGAGGTCGAACCCCCGCCTCGAAACGTAGATGCCCGGGGTCGACTGGCGCTCCTCCTCGCCGTCGAGCCGCTTGAGCAGGGCGGTCCGCACGAGCGCCCCCGTGCTCCTCTCGTCGGGGTTGAGGTAGCGGAGCTCCCTGCCGACGAGCCGGACGGTCTTGGGCCCGCTCGGCGGGAGGCCCTGGAAGCCGCCCTGCCCGGGGAAGTGCAGGTAGAGCTCGACCTCCCGGCGCAATCCGTGCGAGAGGAAGAACGCCGAGCTGACGCAGCGCAGGAGCACGTCCAGCCGGCCGGCCCCCCCGCACAGGTCGTTCAAGGTGAAATCCCCGTCGGCGTTCACGTTGTGCCCCACCACCACGAAGCGCCTCATCGCCGCACCTCATCGCCGCCGGCTGCCGTGAGCCGTGAACCGTCGGCCGGGGACGACGACGACCCTCCGCCGCCGCCCGGTTCACGGTTCCCGGTTCCCGGTTCACGGCCGTCCAGCTTCCCGAGCTCTTCTTGGACCTTTTTGGACAGCGAATCCGCCCCGACCCTGGAGAGTATGTCCGCGGCCCGGGCCATTTGCCCGCGGGCATTTCCGGTATCGCCGCGGTCGCGGTACGCAAGCCCCATCTCGTAATGGACGCTGCCCAGGTAGTAGGGCATGTTGGCGTCCCGGAGCATCTCCACGGCCGCCTCGAAGTGCTCGATGGACATTTCGAACTCGCCCTGGTGCCGGTATATGATGCCCCAGTTCTGGTGGAGCTGGAACGGGACCTCGACCTCGCCCAGCCGGCGCAGGTAGCGCAGCGCCTCGTCGGAGTAGGCCCTCGCCCGCGCGACGTCCCCGCAGCGGGCGCAGCTCTCGCCGAGGTTGCAGAGCGTCACCACGATGTCCGTCACGGTGCCCATCTCGCGGAACGTCCCCAGCGCCTTCTCGAAATACTCGGCGGCGAGATCGCACTCGTCCCTCTTGAGGTGGACGTCGCCGAGGTTGTTCAGGACCGTGGCGACCTCGCGCAGCGAGCGCGTCCGGACCCCGAGGTCCATCGCGCGCTCGTAGTACTCCACGGCGGTGTCGCACTCGCCCTTCTCGGTGTAGACGTTGGCAAGCTCAATATAGGTGAGCATGCGCAGGGGGCCGCCCTCCGATTCCGCCAGCCCGGAGGCGAGATTGAGGCTCTGCTGGTGGTAGTTGATCGCCCCGGCGTAGTCCCCGGTCCGGAATTGGACGTTGCCTATCGCCCGGAGGGCGGCCGAGGAGCCGGCGCGGTCCTCGGCGGCCTCGGCCGTCTCCAGGGCGAGCCGGTAGTGCGCCCGGGCCTGCTCCCACTCGCCCGTGCCCAGAAAGAGGTCCCCGAGGTCCCTCTGGGCCCGGGAGAGCGCGGGCCGGTCGCCGAGGCCTTCGGCGACGCGGGCGGCGCGCCGGGCGTGCTCGATGCCCCGTTCGAGCTCGGCGGTGGCGGCGCAGAGCTCCTCGAGAGCCAGGAGGAGCCGGAGCTCCAGGGCGCGCTTTTCGCCGCTTTCCCGGTCCTCGGAGTTCTCCACGAAGTAGAGCGCGGTGGAGAAGTGCCGGAGCGCCTCGTCGGGGGCAAAGCGGGCCCGGGCCCGCTCGCCGGCCATGACCGAGTACTTGACCGCCTTGTCGGGGACATTGCCCTTCGAGAAGTGGTGGCTGAGCGCCGAGCACGCCTCGGAGGCGTCGGCGGGGTGCATCTCCTCGAGGGCCAGCCCCAGCCGCTTGTGCATCACGGCGAGCTTGAAGGGCGGGATGCGCTTGTAGAGCACCTCCCGGACCATCCCGTGGTCGAAGCGCAGGTCCTCGGAGACGAGGCCCGACTTCACCACCCGTTCCAGGGAGGAGGCGAGCTCCATCTCGTCGAGCCGGGAGGCGCGGCGCAGGAGCTCGAAGTCGAACCGGGAGCCTATCGCGGCGGCGAAGCCCAGGACCTCCCGGTCGGCCTCGCCGAGGCGCCCGACCCGCCGGAGCACCACGTCCTCGACGCGGGAGGGTATCCGGATGTCGCCGAGGGCCGGCGCCGGGGCGCCCGGGCGGCCGGCCAGCCCCTCGTCGACGAGGCTCCGCAGCACCTCCTCGACGAAGAACGGGTTGCCCTCTGTCTCCGAGTAGAGCCGCGCAAAGAAATCGGGCGGGACGTCCCCCGGGGCCAGGCCGAAGAGCTCCCCGGCCATCTCCCGGACCGGCCCGTCCGGCAGCCGGCGCAGCTGCATCCGCGTGAGCAGCCTCTCCCGGCCCATCTCCTGCAGGGTCCGGCTCAGCGGGCCTCCGAAGTCGATGTCCTCCGGGCGGCAGGTGCAGATCAGCACGACGGGCGACGAGCGCGTCGTCCGGGCCAGGTAGTGCAGGAGGTTGAGCGAGGCTACGTCCACCCACTGTATGTCGTCGATGAAGATGGAGAGCGGCCGCTCCCCGGCTATGACCTGCACGTGCCAGGAGAGCGACTCGAACATCCTTTCGCGGTCGCGCTCGGCCGAGCGCGGGTCCCCGGGCGCCATGCCGGCCTGGAGGCCCCGCAGGCGCTCGATGCCGGCCTGGCGCACCGAGACTATCTCCCGGAGGCTCTCCTCGACGCCGGCAAACCGGTCCACCACGCCGTCCCACTTCTCCAGCGCGCCGGCGTATTTTTGGTGGAACGACAGCAGGACGCCCTTCATCTGCTCCTGGAGGCCCAAGGGCCGCGGGCCGGCCACCACGACAGCGAGAAAGGCGTGCTCCCCGTGCTCCATGATGAGGTCCAGCCCGCCGTGGCGGACCTCGCGGAGGGCGCCCCCCGGGGTGCCGCTGAAGGACTGGATGATGAAGTCCTGGATGGCCGAGAGCATCCCCGAGACGACCTCGGCGTCCGCGGCGAAGTCCGTGCGCCGGGACCAGTGGGCGATGACCCGGCCGTCGCGGTAGATGAGAAACGCCCCCTCGATGGTCGCGGTGTCGGAAAAGGCGGTGATGAAGGGGAGGTAGGGGTCGGAGCCCTCGGCGCACCGGCCCTCGAGCACGGTGAGGCCCTTCTGCTTTTGGAGTGCGAGCGCCTCCGAGACGAGGCGCGACTTGCCCACTCCCGCCTCGCCCTCGACGAGGACGAGCGCGCCCTCGCCCTTCCTGGCCCTCTCGAAAATGCCCCCGAGCGCCTCCATCTCGGAGGCCCTGCCGACGAACCGGGTGGGGGCGCCCATCGCGGTCGCCCCCTACTCCATGCCCTGGTCGCCCAGCATCTTCATCAGCGCGCGCCGTTGCTTGCGGTCGGAGGTCATGTTCTTCACCATCCGACGGGAATTGTCGTACTGCTTGAGAAGGGCCCGGACGTCCTGGGCCTCCACGCCGGCGCCCCGGGCGATGCGCCGGATGCGCGCCGACTTGATGATGCGCGGGTTCTCCATCTCCTCCTTCGTCATGGAGTTCATGATGACCTTGAACTGCTTGATGCGCGTCTGGGCGGCCTCCATCTGCTCCTTGGACATCTTCCCGCCCACGCCCGGGAGCATGTTCATGAGCTTGCCCAGCGGCCCCATGTCGGAGACCATCTTCATCTGCTCGTACATGTCCTTGAGCGTGAACCGGCCCGACATTATCTTTCTGGCCGTCTCCTCGGCCGAGGCCTCGTCCACCACGCCCTGCGCCTGCTCGATGAGCGCTTTGATGTCGCCCATCCCCAGAAGGCGCGAGATGAACCCGGGCGGGTTGAATTTCTCGAGCTCGTCGATGTGCTCGCCGGTGCCGATGAAGACCACGGGGGCCTTCGTGGCCTGGACCGCGCTGAGGGCGCCGCCGGCCTTCGCCGTGCCGTCCATCTTGGTGATTATGACTCCGGTGAGCGTGATGGCCTCGTGGAAGGCCTTCGCCTGCGGCCCAGCGGTCTGGCCCATCACCGCGTCAATGACGAGGAACTTCTCGTCGGGCTGGGCCACGTTGGCGATGCGCTTCATCTCCGTCACGAGGTCGTCCTCGAGCGAGTGCCGGCCCGAGGTGTCGATTATCACCACGTCGAAGCCCTCGAACTTCTCCATGCCCTCGCGCACGATTTTCGGGGCGAGCGTCTCGCCCGGGACGCCGTAGACGGGGACGCCGACGCGCTCGCCGAGCTGCGTCAGCTGGTCGTAGGCGGCGGGCCGGTGGACGTCGCCGGCGATGAGTGCGACGCGCAGGCCGCGCTTTTTGAAGTAGAGGGCCAGTTTACCGGCCGTCGTGGTCTTGCCCTGGCCGTAGAGCCCGACCATCATTATGACGTGCTTCTTCAGGGCGACATCGCGCGTCTCGCCGAGGATGTGGACCAGTTCCTCGTAGACTATCTTGACCACATGGTCCCGGGAGCTCATGCCCGCCGGGGGCTTTTCGGTCAGGGCCCGGCGCTCTATCTCCTTCGTCAGCTTGAGCGCAAGCGCGGCGTTGATGTCCGCAAGTATGAGCGCCCGCTGGATCTCCTTGACGACCTCCTTGATGAGCGAGCCGTCGATGTTGGGCGCGTTCATTATCTTCTTGAGCGTGTCTTTCAGCGAGCTGGCCAGGCCTTCGAGGACCATCGGGCTGCAACATGCCTATCGATATTATAAATAGCTTTTCATGATGGGTTAAAGGGACGTAAGGGACGTAAGGGACGTTCTGTGCGTTTGGTGAAAAGGGACGTAAGGGTCTGTGCGGTTGGTGAAACGGACGGACGGGGAAGGCTTCGACGAACCGTTGCACAAATCGCGCAGACCCTTACGTCCCTCACGTCCCTTTTCACAAATAGCTACAATACGTCCCTTACGTCCCTTTCACCGATAGCATAGCTCAGATGCCTTTCGTCTGCAGCGCCATCAGGTCCTCGGTCGAGAGCTTCTCGCCGCGCTTGAAGCGCTCGAAGATCTCGGCCGCCTGCTTCTTCGCCGATGATTCGGACTTGACCTTGCGCGCTTTTTTCTCGCGCCTTCGAAGGCCGGCCACCACCTTGTCGAAGTCGTGGACCTGGCGGATTAGGTTGACGTGCTCCCGGTGCTCCTCGTCGGCGGAGGTCTTGGCCCGGACGAACTGCTCCTGCACCATGTCAGCCTCCTTGCGGAGGCTGTCCGACTTTTCGTAGAGCTCGACCATGGCGTCGTGCTCGGCCTGGGCGTCGTCGGCAAGCTTCCCAACAAGCGCGTGCTGGGCCTCGGCGTCCTCGCGGGCCTGGTTGGCCGTCTTTATCGCCTGGCGGACGTCCTCGTTCTGCTCGAAGGCCTTCTCCTTCTCCCGTATCTGCGCCTGCAGTCGCGTGAGCAGGGTGATTAGCTCCTTTTCCTTCTCGGGCGTCAGCACGGAGGTCATCTGGCGGAACTCGAGCGCCTTGAGGTCCTTTTTCAGCTTGCCCACCTGGTTGCCGTCCTTGGGCATACGCTCGCGGCGCAGGTTGTTGACTATCTCTGCCGTTTCGTTGGCCTTCTTGTTCAGTTCCTCGCGCAGGACCTTGGCGGACTTGACCTGCTCGTTGAGGGTGTTGCGCTTCTCGCGGTGCTCGTTGGCCTCGCGCAAAAGCCGCTTGACCTGGTCGTTGAGGGAGTCGCGCCTTTCCACGAAGCGCTTTGTCTCCTCGTTGAGCCGGTCGCGCTTGTGGCGGTGCTCGTCGGCCTTGATGTTGAGCTTGTCCCGTTTCGTCTCAAGCTCCCTTATGAACTGCTCGGTGTCGGAGGCCATCGGGTCCCAATTCCTCTTGCAGGAAAGGCCAAATCGATTGGGGGTATATATAGACTGCGCTTTGCTATCGTTATAGGGAAAAAGGCAGCAAGGCAGCAAGGCAGCAAGGCAACAAGGGGGTGCTCCGGGTGGAGCCGTCCCTTGCTCCCTTGCTCCCTTGCTCCCTTGCTGCCTTCCCTTTCTCCCTTTCTGCCTTTCTGCCTTGTTGCCTTTTCCCCTATTTCCGCGCCACCATCCGCCTTGCGAGCTCCGTGAATGATTCCTCGACGTTGTGGCCGGTCTTGGCGCTCGTGAGGTGATACGAGGCGCCGTAGCGAGATGCCATGTACTGGAGCTGGCCCTGGCCGATGAGCGATTGCTCCTCGAGGTCGGCCTTGTTGCCCAAAAGGACCATCGGCACCCTCCCGCCGAGCTCCTTTTCCAGCAGGGCTATCCATTCGGGCATGTTGTTGAACGTCTCGTCGCGCGTGACGTCGCAGACGATGATGGCGCCCTCCGAGCGGAACATGTGCTGGAGGATCGTCGGGTCGTTGCGCTGGCCCTGCATGTCCCAGACCATCAGCGAAACCTGGGCTTTCTCGTCGTGAAGGAGCACGGTCTTCTTCTTCACGTTGGTCCCGATGGTGTGGATGTACCTGTCGTCGAACTGGTTCTTGACAAAGCGGTTGATGAGGCTCGTCTTGCCCACGCCGCCGTCGCCGATGAGCGCTACCTTCTTCGAGTAGGCCAGAAATCCCAGGGGGACCGGGCCGGAGAGGTCCTCCGGGCCCTGGATGGGCGGGGGCGGAGGAGGCGGCGGCGATGATGCTCCCGGGGGAGGCGGCGGCGGCGCCGTTGGGGATGGTCCTGCGGGAGGCGGCGGCGGCGCTCCCGCCGGCGCGGGCGGGGCCGGGCCGGTCCTGCGGGCCCGGATGGCCACGGCGGCCGCCGCAACGGCCACCACGATGATTATTGCCAGCAGCACCGGGACGAGGAGTTCCATCTTGGCGCACCTTCTGCCTTCAGGCCCCGTATCGGCGTCCGTGAATAGAAGCTTTTCCGGACCCGCGCCGCCGGGCCGTCCCGGCCCCTAAAAAGGGCATTGCCGACGGTCGCCGGGGCTTGAGAGGGGGAGGCCGCAGGCGGTCTTGAACGCAATGAAAAAACTAATCAGGAGTCAACGGGGACGAGGGAACAGGGAAGGGCGGGGCAACAGGGGACAGGGACGAGGGGACGGGGGCTTCGGCGGTTCCCTCTTCCCCATTCCCTGTCCCCCGACCCTTCCCTGTTCCCCAATCCCTGTTGCCTGTCGACTCACCGTACGAACTGGTTGAAATTCCTGCCAAGAAAAAAAATATAGCCAACCAGGTGCGTATCATTCCCTTGTCATTGGGATTCCAGGGGGGTTCGCGATGGGGCTGTTTTCAGGGAAAAAGGAGGGTTTGCCCAGGGGAGCCTTCCAATGGGCGACCAATGCCCCTTCCAGCTGGCCGCCGTTCTATTCGGAGGACCTCTCGAAGCAGGATTATGTGGTCAGCTTCGCCATATTCCTCGAACGTGCGTTCCAGTCCTGGGAAAGGGTCCAGGGCTGCCCTCTCAAGCTCGGCGAGCCCAGAACCTTCCTCGGTGCCGGGGGGGTGGTATCGGCGCCGTTGTGGTTCCGGGTGGGAAATTCGGATATTCCCGTCTTCGTCTTCGAGAAGTCCACCCCGGAGGCCGCCGCGCAATTCGCCGGAGCGCAGGCCTTTTTCTCCACCCGGGGGCTGAAAGCCGTGTATTACGCGCCGAAGCCCCTCCCTGAGGCCCCGGTCCCGCTACCGCCATTCAAGGACCTCATGACCTCCGATTTCGAACTCCGGAAGGAGGCGTGGCCCCCCGGGCTTTGCAGCATGTGGTGGCCGTCCCGGCCTGGAGAAAGGTTCTCCGAATCCGCCTGCGCGAGGGACATCTACCGGTGCATGCGCGCCCTGGACGGCTGCAGCACCTTCGTGCTTGCGATGCTTGCCAAGGACCTGGGTTCGAAGGTGGATGGGCGGATGCATCTTCCGGCCGCGCCGATGGTATTCCGCACCAACGGGCCGGAGGGGCGCCCGGTGGCCATATCGGCCTCCCGCGAGAATGGGATAAGGCTGCATTTTCCGGAAAACTCCACGCCGCCCGGATACCGCGATTTGCTCTGGTACGCCTTCGCGAACTCCCTTGAGAAATTCTCCTTTGAGGCGTACCGGCGGCTCCCCCCGGACCTGCCGGAGGACCGACAGGGCCTGCGCCAATGGGAGTTCATATTCAAGACGTTGAGAGACCAGGAGACCTGGGGCGGCCGGACGGACCACCACGTCGGGGTTCTCACCCTCCCTGAATGACAGGTTCAGGTCTTTTCCAAAAGCCGCCGGTGGAGGCGCGTGTCCGCTGTAAGCTCCGGGTGGAAGGCCGCTGCCAGGAGGGTCCCCTGCTCGGCCAGCACGATCGCATCCTCGACCCTGGCAAGCGCCTTGCATCTGCCCCATACCCTCGTGATGGCCGGGGCGCGGATGAAAACCGCCGGGTAGGGCCGCTTCCATTCCGGGCCGGGCAGGCCCACCGGGATGTCCGCCTCGAAGGATTCCCTCTGGCGCCCGAAGGCGTTGCGGTCCACGGCCATGTCCATCAGGCCCAAAAGGCGCGTCCCGGTCCTCCTGACCTCCTCGTCGCCCTCCCGGGCGAGCAGCACGAGGCCGGCGCACGTGCCCATTACCGGCAGGCCTTCCTCGGCCCTCTTCACTATCCCGTCGAAGAGCCCGAACTTGATGAGAAGCTTGGAGATCGTGGTCGACTCGCCGCCGGGAATCGCCAGGGCCTGAACGCCCTCGAGGTCTTTTTGGCGGCGCACCGGGACGGCCTGGCCCTTTTTGCCCAGGTCGTGGAAGGCCCTTTCGAACGCCTCCAGGTGCTCCGATACGGCGCCCTGGACGGCGATGACCCCGACCTTCACTGCCATTTCCGCCCCGAAGCCCCGAACGTTGTCCCCTGGACCCTGGACCCTGGACCCCGATTCGCCCCTGACCCCTGTCCCCTGGACCCTGGACCCTGTCTCAGATGGGCTCTATCGTCGACGGCGGCTTCTTCGTGATGTTGTAGGTGACGGACACGACGCCCGGCACCTCGGCGACCATGCGGTCCGCCAGTTTCTCGAGGGTCTCGAACGGGAGCCGGGTGGGCGTTCCCGTGACGGCGTCGGTGCTCTCCCAGCAGCGGACCTCTATCTGGTGCCCGAAATCGCGCTTGTTCCTTCGTATGCCGGTGACGCGGTCGTTGTGGAGGATGGCCAGGTACTGGAACGCGCCCGAGGTCGCGAGCTCCTGCTCGACGATGGTCGTCGCCTTGCGCACGAGCTTTATCTTGTCGGGCGTGACCTCGCCGATGACGCGCGTGGTGAGGGCCGGGCCCGGGAACGGGGGCCGGTTGTATATCTCCTCGGGAAGCCCCAGGGCCTTGCCGACCATCCGGACGCCCGTCTTGCGCAGCTGGATGACCGGCTCGATGACCTTGTAGCCGTAGCGCTTCTTCGTGTCGATGCCCAGCTGCTCGAGGATGTTGTGCTGGCGCTTGATGCCCGCCACGGTCTCCTCGACGTCGGTGTAGTTCGTGCCCTGGAACAGGAACTGGGCCTTGCTTTTCTTGACGAGCTTTCCGAAAACGGTCTTGTAGAATGTCTGGGTTATCGCCTCGCGCTTTTCCTCCGGGTCGGTGAGGCCCTTGAGCGCCGAGAAGAACTCCTTGCGGGCGTCGTGGAGCTTCACCGGGACGCCCATCGAGCGGAAAAGGCCGACGATATGCCTGGGCTCGCCCTCGCGCATGATGCCGTTTTCAACGAACACGGTTATCAGCCGCTTGCCCAGCGCCCGGTGCGCGAGCATCGTCACGACCGACGAATCGACCCCGCCAGAGAGGGCGTTGATGGCCAATCCGCCGCCCACCTCGGCCTTTATCTTCTCGATCTGGTCGTTGATGAATTGCTCCGGATTCAGCTGCTCCGTCTTGATTTCCTGTATCCCCATTCCCCTCACCTGCCCCGGGGGAATTTCATGCAGGGGATAAATAGTTGGTGCTGGGGAACAGGATGCGAGCGGGAAGGGGAGAGGCGACGGGCGGGAAGGGGGCGAGCGGGAAGGGGAAAGGCGACTGGCGGGAAGAAGGACTGGTTGGGTTCCCAACCCCATCCCTTCCCGCTCGTGGTCTGCAAAGCGTGGACAGCGTTACCAGCCGCGGTCCTGCAGGCGCTGCTCCTTGGGGATGGCCGGTATCTCCAGGCCCTTCATTGCCGTGCCCAGGCCCTTGGAGACCTCGCCGACGACCTTGGGGTCGTCGTAGTGCATGACCGCCTCTACTATGGCCTTGGCCCGGCGATCCGGGTCGTCGGACTTGAATATCCCCGAGCCGACGAACACGCCGTCCGAGCCGAGCTGCATCATGAGCGCCGCATCCGCCGGCGTCGCTATCCCGCCGGCGGCGAAATTGACCACGGGCAGGCGCTGGAGCTTGGCGACCTCCTTGAGCACGTCGAAGTCGCACTCGAGCTTGCGGGCGACCTTGAAGAGCTCGTCGTCGTCCTTGCCTAAAAGCTCCTTTATCTGGCCGTTGATGGTGCGCTGGTGGCGCACCGCCTCGACCACATTACCGGTCCCGGCCTCGCCCTTGGTGCGTATCATGGCGGCGCCTTCCCAGATGCGCCGGACCGCCTCCCCCAGGTCGCGGGCCCCGCAGACGAAAGGAACGGTGAACTTGCGCTTGTCGACATGGAAGAACGGGTCCGCCGGCGTGAGCACCTCGGATTCGTCTATCATGTCGACTCCGAGCGCCTCCAGTACCTGCGCCTCGGCGAAGTGGCCTATCCTGCACTTGGCCATCACTGGGATGGTCACCGTGTCCATTATCTCGATGACCTTCTGCGGGTCGGCCATGCGGGCGACGCCGCCTGCCGCCCGGATGTCGGCCGGGACGCGCTCAAGGGCCATGACCGCCACGGCGCCGGCGGATTCGGCGACCCTGGCCTGGTCGGCGTTCACGACGTCCATGATGACCCCGCCCTTCTGCATCCTGGCAAAACCCCGCTTGAGAAGATCGGTCCCGTGCCGGAGCTTGGAAAGGTCTATTTCGTGGGGCATCTCTATTCTTCCGTCGGCCCTATCACCCATTCCATTATTAAAGGTTTTCCGGCCGTCACGATAGAGAATTGCACGCATGGCAAAGGCGCATGACGCAACGCAAGCGAGCGAAGCTCGCTTAGGCCCAGAAGACCGCAGCGGCGGTCTTCAGGGGGGCGCAAGGCGCAAGGAGGAAGATTGGACGAAGCCTGCGGGGCAGGGGGTTGGTTCACCTCTTCTCCGCCCTCTTCACCGGTTGAACTGTCCGTGAAGAGAGCGCGCTGCGAAAGAGCCCTGAGCCGTGCCGCTTTCTCCTTCCGGCCATGCACCATGCGCCATGCGCCTTGCACCTTGACCAAACGATTAATTGCCGGGCGGGGAATGGGGGCGCCGATGCGCCAGGGGACTGACGAAGCGGCACTTCGGGCCCGGCGGGAGCGCCTGGTGGACAGCCTCTCGGAACGGGGCTACGTGACGGCCCCGGCGGTCCTCGAGGCCCTGAAGGCCGTCCGGCGCCACCTCTTCGTGCCCGAGCGGAACCGCCCGGATGCCTACGACGACCGCCCCCTTGACATCGGAGAGGGCCAGACCATCTCGGCCCCGCACATGGTCGGCATAATGGCCGAAAAGCTCTGCCTTTCCCGCGGCCAGAAGGTGCTCGAGATAGGCGGCGGCTCAGGGTACCACGCCGCGGTGGTGGCGCACATCGTCGGGCCGGAGGGCCAGGTCTTCTCGGTGGAGCGCATAGCCTCTCTGGCGGAGAGGGCCCGCCGGAGCCTGGAAGAGGCCGGCTATTCAAGGACGGTGACGATGGTCGTCGGGGACGGCACGCTGGGCCTGCCGGAGCACGCCCCATACGACCGGATATTCGTGGCGGCGGCCTCGCCCGGGATACCGCCCCCGCTCTTCGAGCAGCTCCGGGAGGGCGGCAGGATGCTCGTCCCGGTGGGAGACGTCTACCTGGGCCAGGAGCTCGTCATGGTCGAAAAGATAGACGGCCGCCCCGTGACCACGGAGCACGGCGGCTGCGTGTTCGTGCCCCTTATCGGCGAGCACGGTTTCAGGCGGTGAGCTCGCATGGCCCAGGTGCGGTTGGGACGGATAACGCTCCACTGGTGCGCGCATTGCGGCGTGCCGCTCGTGGAGAAGGCGCCCTGCGGGCTCTGCGGCGGCCCGCCCTCTCCGGTGGCGCTGACGCCCCCGGGCGACGCCCGGCCCGCCTTCCCGTTCGACATCGAAATGGTGCGCTCGCTGGCCGATTCCCAGTTCGGGCCGGGCGCCGGCCGAAGCCTCCTGCCCGACGGTTCGATCGTGCTTCTTAACCGGATTCCCGACCTGGACCGGACCGACGAGGTCATTGCCGGCGGGGAGGTCTTGGCCAACCTGACCTGGATACTGGGCAGGGGCTTCGTTTTGCAGCTCCGGATGGGCGGGGCAGACCGCATCTGGCGGGGCGCCGGGGAGGACGCGGCCGGAAAGCTCCGCTCCTGGGTGGTCGCCGACCGGGGCGCCGTGCCGTCGATACTCGACGGGTCGAACTTGCTGGGCCCTGGAGTGGCCGGGTGCGCCGGCGGCATCTCGGCGGGCGACGAGGTCATTCTGCTTGAGAAGACGGTGGCGGGAAGGGCGCCCATCGGGACCGGCATGGCCAGGATGTCCTCGGAGGCCATGGCCGCCCTTTCGAGGGGGAACGCGGTCAAGGTGCGCTGGAAGCGCGAGAAAGGGGGCCGTGAAGAGGGGGCGGGCGGGGAGGAGCCGAAGGCCCCGGCTCGAACCTGGGATGACGTGCTCCGGGCCAACGAGAAGCCGCTCGGCAGACAGGTCGCCCGGGCCGTCGAGTTCATACGCGAGGGCATCACCCGGCTGGGCAAGCCTCCCGCCGTGTCCTACAGCGGCGGCAAGGACAGCCTCGCCACGCTGCTTCTGGTGCTGGAAGCCGGCGTCCGGCCGAAGCTCATGTTCATCGACACCGGGCTCGAGTTCCCCGAGACCGTCGAGAACGCCAGGACCACGGCATCGTTGCTGGGGCTCGAGCTTCTGACGGAGGAGGCGGGCGAGGCGTTCTGGGACAACCTGCCGCGGTTTGGCCCTCCCGGCCGGGACGCCCGCTGGTGCTGCAAGTGCTGCAAGCTGGGGCCGGTCACGCGGCTGATATCGCGGGAGTTCCCCGGGGGGGTGCTCTCGTTCATCGGCCAGAGGCGGTACGAATCGGAGGCCCGGGCTTCCAAGGGGCCGGTCTGGAAGAACCCCTGGGTGCCGGGGCAGACCGGGGCCTCTCCGATACAGGAGTGGGGCTCCCTTCTCGTCTGGCTCTACATCTTTTCCAAGAAGGTCCCATACAATCCGTGGTACGGGCGGGGGCTGGACCGCATCGGGTGCTTCCTGTGCCCGGCGACGAACCTGGCCGACCTCGAGCTCGTCCGCAAGGCGTTCCCCGGCTATGAAAGGTGGCAGCAGAGGCTCTCCGGGCTGCCGCCGCTCTGGCGCGAGTACGGCCTGTGGCGGTGGCGGTGGATGCCCCGCGGGGTGAAGGAGCACCTGGCCCAGCGCGGGATAGCGCCGGAGGCGGCGCCCGCCTATCCGCCCCGCCTCTCGCTTGAAATGAGTGCGCCCGGCGCGGATGGCGCCCTGATACGGGCGGAAGGCCGGTTCTCCCGGCCCCTGGACACCGCCACGCTGGCCTCGCGGCTCCTTCCGCTGGGAAAGACGCACCTCGATGGGGGGAAGCTCCTCGTCGGGGACTGGGCGGAGGTTGGGCCCGACGGCGCGGTCGTCCTGCGCGCCGAGAGCGGGGAGAGGCTGAAATCCCGCGTCGAGAAGCTGAAGGAGGCCGTCCTTCGCTCGGAGGAATGCGCCGGCTGCGGCGTGTGCACCGGGAAATGCACGGAAGGGGCCGCCGGCATCCGCAAGGGGCGGATGGTCATAGACCCGGAAAAGTGCACGCAGTGCGGCGCCTGCCTGGCCGGCCCTTGCCCGGTGACGGCCTACGCGCCGGAGACGCAGGAAGACGTGGGCTAGCCCTCCGAAAAATCCAATTGCACGGCCCACGGCTCACGGTTCACGGCTCACGGTCGTCATATCGGCTTGGGCCCGAAGAACTGCGACCGGTAGCTGTCGGCGGCCTTCCGCTTGAGGATGCGCTGCGTCGCCTCCTTGTTGTCGAGGGCGTAGCGGTCCTTGGGGTTTATCTTCAGGACCATGTCGTAGACCTTGACCGCCTCCTCGTGGCGCTTGAGGTCGTCGAGCGCGTTGGCCTTGTCATTGAGGGCCGCGGTGTCCTTCGGGTTGAGCTCGATTATCCTGTCGTAGCACCTCATGGCGTCCTCGGTCCGGTTCAGTATGCGCAGCGTGAAGCCCTTCCGGCGCCAGGCCTCGATGCTGTCGGGCCGAAGCTGTATCGCCCGGTCGAAGCAGTGGAGGGCCTCGTCCACCTTGCGCAGGCACCGGAGCGAGACGCCCCGGAGCATCCAGGTGTTCACGTCGTTGGGGTTCAGCTCTGAGCAGCGGCGAAAGACCGCCTCGGCCCGGTCGTACACGCCGGCGTTGTACAACTGCATGGCCACCGCGTTGCACCCGGCGAAATCGCCGGGCAGCTCGGCGGGCGCGGCGGGTCCGGCCGGCCTGACCGAGAGGGTCTGCATTATCGGCCTCTGGGGCACGGGAGGATCGGCCTTCGGGGCCTGGGCCGGGGCGACGTCCGGCACGCTGAGCGTGGCGCCCGGTCTCTTGGGCTCGCCGGCCGGCGCGCCGGCGGGGACGAACTCCAGCTTCTCCTTCTGGGGCAGGAGCATGGTGGAGAACCGCCGGCGCTGCTCCTCGGCCGGGGAGAGCCTCCGGCAGCGGGCGCAGGCCTGGTAGCTGTCATGGTTGGGTGAGCGGCAGTAGGGGCATATCTTCATGGTGGTCCGGGCGAGAAATGGGCCCCGCCCGATAAAAAACTATCGTTGCGGAAACCGACAATGGAAAGTGGGGGAAAGGCAGCACGGCAACAAGGCAGGAAGGCAGCAAGGCAGCAAGGGTGAAAGGGTGAAAGGGTGGACCGCAGAAGACCGACCCGAGGTCGGCCTTCTCGGCCGAGACGACCGAAGGTCGTCTGCGGAGGGTGAAGGGGGACGGATCGCCCGTCGTCCCCTTGCTGCCTTGCTGCCTCTTTGCCTTTCCGCCTTTTTTCCCCTTCCGCCCCGGCTCACTCGGCCGGCTGCGCCGCCGCCGCCGCCCTCCGGCGGCGGGCCCGCACCAATCCGAGGACCACCAGCGCGGCGCCGGCCGCCGCCCCGCCGGCGCCGAGCGCCCAGGCGGTGCCCTGGGGGATGAGGGGGGTCCCTCCGGCCGGCGCGGTGGTGGCGTTGGTGGCGTTCATCCAGTGCCCGGGCGTGTACGAAAGCTCCGTCATGACAATGTCGTCGACGGGGTGGTCCTTGAGGAGGGGGCGCTTGTTGCCAAAGGTCGGGCAGGCGGCGATCTTTTTGGCAAAATCCAGCCCTGCCACCACCAGGCCGAAGACGGCGTAATCGCCGTCGAGGTTGGGCTGCGGCCCGTCGCAGATGTAGAACTGGGAGGAGGCGCTGTCGGGCTCCGAGGACCGGGCCATGCCCACGGCCCCGTCGATGTGGGTGAGCGTCTGGTTTATCTCGAGCGGTATGGTCTGGTCCGAGCCGCCCCAGCCGTCGTCGTAGGGATTGTCGTTTTTGCTGTTGGGGTCGCCCGTCTGCGCGACGAAGTCGTCTATGCAGCGGTGGAACTTGCACCCGTCGTAGAACTTCGTGGCGGTGAGCCTGATGAAGTTCTGGGCGGTCAACGGGGCGCCCTCCTCGTAGAGCATGATGGTGAAGTTCCCCCGGACCGAGTTCCAGGTGACGTTCACTTCCACGGTGGCGTTGCAGTAGCTTTCGCCCACCTCGCAGGATTCGTCCGTGCAGGGCGGCTCCTCCGCATATCCCGGCAGGGCGGCCGCCAGGATGAGGGTGCAGAAAAGCACGGCGGCTGGCAACCTCCGGCGGGCCATCATACAATCTAGCACGTTTCGATTATATAAAGACTATGAGGGGGCGCCTTGGGCCTACTTCGACGGGACGGGGGCCTGCGGGGGCGGGGCCGGCTCCTCCTCGCGGGAGCGCCTGAGGCGGGAGTAGACGGAGGCGCCGGCGAGGCCGGCAATGCCCAGCACGATGAGCGCGATGACAACGTAGGTCATGCTGGTGGGCTTGGTGAAGAAGTTGAGAATGGGCTTCCACCAGGGCTCCGCGGGCGCCTTGGGCGCGATGAAGTTCACCGTGGAAGTGAGATAGACGGAGTTCGTGGTGAGGTTCTGGCCGCTTACGCGGAGCCGGCCCTGGACGCCCACGGAGACGTAGGTCCCGTTCTTCGCGTCGCGGGGGGGCGTCACCGTGACGGTCATGAGCCGCGTGACGTTCACGGGCAGCGTGACGTTGGTGTCGAGGCTCAGCACCACCGTCCACCCCCTTTTGTCGACGGTGGTGTTGTAGAAGTCGACCGTGACCTGCGACGTGCCGTTGTTGTAGATGCTTATCTTGAACACTGCCGGGTCGTTCGGGGCGCAGGGCTGGGTCAGATTGTCGGCGGTGAGCTCCACCTTGTATATCTCGCCGCCGGTCGTGCCACGGATGACGTAGTCCTTGCCGTAGCCGTCCTTCGGGCCCCGGTCCTCCATGCGGCGCGATGGTTCCTGGAAGTTCTTGTTGTAGACGGCCGCCCAGGTCTTCGTGAGGCGGGTGCCGGCGGTGAGGTTGCCGAACTGGGCCTTCTGCACCAGCCAGGTTATGAGGTGGTCCTGCACATCGTAGGTGCAGCCGCTCAGCGTCGAAAGCTGGTTCTCGGTGGTGGTGTTGTTCCCGTACGTGACGGCGCGGATGTCATACTGGATGGTAATTCCGAGCGGGCCGTGCACCGGGACGCGGCAGGCCACGGCATAGTTGGAGGCCGCGATGGTGAAGTAGACCTCGTACTCCGTGGTCGGGGCGGTGGGGATGTCGTTGGGATTGGTGTACTGTTCGAGCGAGCTCAGGTTCATGCTGATTTTGAAGGTGTCGTTGGTCTCGGTGTGGAAGAAGGCGGAGGTCAAATCCCGCGAATCCTTGCCCGAGGCGGAATCACCCTTCACGTCGGTTATCTCCGGCTGGGCCTCGGAGGCCGTCGAGACCGGGGCGATGAACGCGGCCAGGAGCACGAGCGCCCCTGCCATCGCGAGGCTTGCATGCCGAATAATCTTCACCGATGCTAAGTAAATATATAGGCCCTATTTATGCCTATTTGTAAGGGTATAAAGGGTGAAAGGCAGACCGCAGAAGACCGCCGCAGCGGTCTTCTAGGCCGAGACGAGCGAAGCTCGTCTACGGAAGGGTGAAAGGGCGAAGGGACGCCTTCACCCTGCACCCTCGTGGTAACCCTGCCCCTGAACCGAGGGGCCGAAGGCACCTCGGCGAGGAAGACCGTGGACCAATGGCCCTGAGGTCCTCCGGGCCCTGAACCCTCGCCGATTACCCTGAACCCTGACCCTGATCCCTGACCCCTCGTCGTCGTCCCGGCTCACGGTTCACGGATCACGGTTCACGGAAACCCTTCAGTTCCGCCGCCTCGCCAAAAGCACCGCCGCGACCGCCGCCACGGCTATCGCCGCCACGGCCCACGCGCCCTCGAACCCCGGCGTCGGCTTCGGGTTGACCTTCACGATGAGGTTGAAGGTCGCCGAGCTCGTGGCGTCCGAGACCTTGAGGGTGATGTTGTGCTTGCCGGGCTTGAGCTTCGTGGTGTTGAAGAAGGCGCCGGTGCCCAGAAGCTTCGTCCCCTCGTACCACTGGAACGTCAGGTCGTCCCCGTCGGGGTCCGAGCCCGTGCCGATGAAGCGGATCTTGGCGCCCTCGTCGAAGGCGGACCCGTCCGGCGGGAAGGTCGCCAGGACCTCCGTCGGCGCCCGGTTGAGGTTGGTGACGGTGACGTTCCAGGACCGGGAAACCGTGTTCACGCCGTCGCTCACGTTGATGCGGACGACGAACATCCTCGAGCCCTCCGAGGTCCTGACCGTGTCGTAGTCCGTCGTGAATGAATACTCCAGCCCGGGCGTGGCGTTCACGCCGTTTATGACCCACCGGGTCTTGAGCTGGGAGGCGAGGCTCTCCTCGTCGGAGACGTTTATCTTGAACAGGACCGTCTCGCCTTCCCGTATCGTGAGGGACCAGTTCAGGGGGGCTATGACCGTCACGATGGGCGGGTCGTCCACGAGCCGGGTCTCGACCGTAAGCTTCAGCCGGGCCTTGAGGCCGTGGGTGCAGGTCACATTGAAATAAAGCTCCTCCGTGCCGACGAAGTTTTGCGCCGGCGTGACGTTGACGAGGCTGCCGGTGAGCCGGACGTTGTAGTTGGCGCTAGAGGAGACGTACTCGAAAACGAAGGCGTCGCCGGGCGTGTTGGAGCTCACGTTGGCGGCCAGGTTGATGGTCGCGCCGGGGCCGTCCTCGAAGAGCACCATCCGGGGCGGCTCCGTGACCGAAAGCCTCTCGGTGATGTCCTCGCGGACCTCGACATTCACCATCACGGGGTCGGAGGTGAGGCCGCGCTCGTCGGTGGCCATAAACAGCATTATCTCGGTCCCGGTGAAGCCGATGTTGGGCAGGAAGTTGACCGGGCCGATGTGCCATATCTGGTTGACGGGGTCCGGAACGAAGGACACGCGGATGTTCTCGTTTCCGGTCACGTTGTACTTCACCCTGTCGCCCGGGTCCGGGTCCTGGAACACCTTGGACAGGTCGAGCGAGGTCGTGTCCACGCTGCCCTTTTTGATAATGACCGGCGGTATGCTGGAGTTGATTATCTCGGGCCTGTGGTTAATGCCCTGCACCCAGACCTGCTGGACGGTCACAATGGCCGTCTCGCCGTAGGGGTCGGTGGCGGTGATTTCCATCCAGAAGGCGCCGTTCCACCCCGCCCTGGGGGTTATGGTGACGGTCCGGGCGGCGTCGCCGCCGACGGTGAACGTGAGGTTTGCCTCCCAGCCTTCGATGGAGGGCAGGAACGTGTAGGTGAGCGGGTCGTCCTCGGGGTCGCTGAAGACGTTCACGAGCTTGATGCTCTGGTCCGTCCCGTTCTCCGCCAGGGTGACGTTGGGCACCGAGGACACCACCTGGGGCGGCGAGTTGGTGAACACGGTGAGGTCGTAGGGGCCGGCCCACTGGGTGAGGTTGAGCTGGACGTAGAAGTTGCCGGCCTCGAGAAGCCGGGCGTTGGCGTAGGCCGTCGGGTCCGCCAGGGGCTTCGTGGGCGGCAGCTCGTTCAGGTCGTCCCAAATCTTCAGCTGGATGTCGGGGGTCTTGTCCTGGGCGTCGAAGGCCGGGCTCCGGGCGGTGCAGTTGAAGGTCTGGCCGGCGACCGCTCCGCCTATCAGCAGGAAGTCGTCGGGGTCGATGCCCAGAGTGAGGTCCCCGGTGGTGTTGTGCCAGTGCGGGGCGGTCTTGTCCAGCGCCGCGGCGAACTCCTTCATGCCGTTGTTGTCGGCCATCCCGGAGAACAGGCTGACCTTGAGCGAGTACTGCCCGCTGCCGTGGTGCGCCCAGACCCGGAGGTAGTAGTCGCCGGCCACCGCGGGGGAGTACGTCAGCGTCTGGTTCAGGCCGGGGTCCGGCAGGACGCTGCCCGCGAGCACCTCGCTCGAGCCGGCGGCGTAGAGCATGATGGAGAAGCCGCCGTTGGGGGGCGGGTCGATGAACGCCTTCAGGACGTCGGTTGAGACCAGCTCCGAGTAGTTCAGGTGCACCTTGAAGAAGTCGGAGAGGTCGCTTTGGTTGTTCGCCGTGCCGGTGGTCGAGTAGGGCGAGCCCGGCTTCGGGGCTATGGCGGTGGCGTCGGATGGCTGGTTGTCCTGGTCCGAGGTGAATGCGGCAGTGCCCACGACGGTGGTCAGGGTGTAGTCGCAGGGCCCGAGCTCGGGCAGGAAGATGTAGTAGTAGCCGGTGAGGAAGGCGGTGAGGCGAAGCTGGATGTCCTTGGCCTGGTTGTCCGAGGAGAGGAGCTCGAACCGGTTGGGGTCGAACAGCATCATCCTCGTCCCGCCACCGGTGTGGGCCGTGAACGTGACCGTCAGGGTGTCGGCGGTGGCCCCGCTCGTGAGCATTATCTTGAAGTAGTCGAAGTCCCCCTGCCCTATCTTGCCGCCGAAGCTCTGGGAGCCTTGTATTTCGGTGGCGTTGCCGAAGTCGTTGTTGGGCTCGGAGTCGTTGTTTGGCGTGGAGCCCCGGGCGCCCGCCGCGGGGAGCGGGGCGGGCGGGGAGGCCCCCGCGGCGCCCGACAGGGCGGCAAGCGAGCTCAGAATCATCATCCCGGTGGCGACCAGCACTGCGGCTTTTCGGTACATGGCATTACCTCCTCTCATATCTTGATTGCCCGGTTTAACCTTTGCCCCCGCCCTGCCGGCGCACGATGACGATTGCCGCCACGGCCGCGGCGGCCACCACGACGACGGCCGCGGCGGCCCACGGGAACTGACGGGGCGTTTCCACGTCAGCGTTCTCGACCGGCACCTTGTCGTCCGGCGGTGCGGCCGCACCCGGCCCGAGGACGCGCCGCACGATCACGGAGGGGTTCCCGCCCTTGTGGCCGACGCCGGCCTGGTCGTAGGTTATCCAGGTGCAGTAGAGGCTCCCGTTCCAGGCCGAAAGCCAGGGGGTGTTGTCGTCGCCGGGGTTGTGATCGCCGGATATCGTGCCGTTGTCCCCGACCGGGCTCACCTGCGCTATCGGGCCCCAGGCCGTACCGTTGAACGGGCGCATCATTATGTCGAAGTCCTCGCCGCCGTCGTTGATGCGGGTGCTGTTGGAGGTCCAGGCCACGTAGAGGCTCCCGTTGTAGGCCTTGATGTCGGGCGTGATGTCCTGGCCCGTGAGCCCCTGCGCGTCCGAGTCGCCGGCCGGGTTCACCACGAAGGGCGCCGACCAGCCCGAGAGGCCGTCCGTGCTGGCCACCAGTATGTCGTAGTCCCGGTCGGACTTGGCGATGGCGTCGGAGCTCTGCCAGGCGCAGTAGAGCCTGTCGCCGTAGACGGCCAGACGGGCGTTCATGTTCTGGCGCTTGACCGACGAACCGTCCACGGCCGGGTTGATTCTCTGGGGCGCCGACCAGGCGGTCCCGTCGAAGCGGATGACTTCGACGTCGGTGTCGGCCTGCTCGGAAGAGTTGGTCGAGAACGAGACCCAAAGCGAGTCCCGGAACACCGCCACGTGGGGCACGCCGAATATGCTGGAGTTGTCCCGTGCGGCGAGGGTGATGGGGCCCCAGTTCGTCCCGTCGAACGTCCGGTACATGATCTGCCGCATGTTCACCACGGGCTGGTAGCCGGACTCCTTGTCCACGGGGACCTGGTCCCAGATGAAATAGAGCGTGTCCCGGTAGGTTATGCTCCGGCACTCCGTGTCGGACACGTTGATGTCGTTGCGCTCGCTGATGACCCGGGCCGGCTGGTCGAGCGGCGGGTCCCAGAACTTGCCGTCAAAGACCCGCAGGAGGATGTCGTAGTCGTTTTTGGCGTCGTCGTCCTTTATGGACGGCTCCACGGCCTCCATGGTCACGTAGAGCTTGCCCTTGTAGACCGAGGCATAGGGCCCGTGCAGTCCGTGGCCGTTGACGTCCTGCGATTTGGGCACGAGGCTCACCGGCTTCGACCAGTCGGTCACGTTGCCGGTACGGGCGGGCCCGTTGCCCACGCTGGAGTTCAGCACCGTGAAGTATATGTCGGAGCGCCGGCCGGACATGTTGATGCCGACGTCCTTGAGCTCCGTGCGATACTGGTAGATGTTCCAGAGCGAGCCGTTGTACTCGACGAGGAGCGGCTCCCGGCCCTTGCCCTTGACGACCTGGAGCGTGGTGTCCCAGTAGCCGGGCTTGGTGGATTCCGCCGCCGGGAGGACTGCCAAAAGGACCAGCATCAGGGCCACCGGCACGGCCAGGCGCTTCGTGGCCATGCGGCTCACTCCTCCTCCTTGATGAGCTTGACCTTCGGCCCCGGTGCCGGAGGCCTGCGGAGCCGCAATGCCACGGCCACTCCCAGGAGCGCCAGCACGACGGTCATCGCGAGGACCGGCACGAGCCAGCCCTGGTCCGACGGCTCGGCCGCTATGGAGACCTTGCGCCCGCCCGAGACCTCCGGGAGGCCGGTGGAGGCCACGAGCACCTTCACGTCGTGGTTTCCCGGAGGGAACGTCCAGGCGAGCGTGGCATTCCGCGAGGTGCCGGGGGCTATCTGGTCCAGGACGATGGACGAGGCGGCCTTGCCGTCGATTACGAACCTGACCACCACCCCGAGGGCGGTCCCGTCCCCGCTGTTCGCGACCGAGGCGATGAGGTCGACCCGTTCGCCCTCCTGGCGCTTGCCGGCAAAAAGTATCCAGGCGACCGAGAGCACGGGGCGCCGGGCGGCCGGCTCCAGGATGGAGAGCGCCCGGGAGAGCCGGTTGTTGCTCTCGTTGGACTCGGAGACCTCGTTGGCATAGTCGGCGGTGACCTCCAGTGTGTAGTTGCCTGCGGAGAAGCGGGAGGTGTCTCCCGTGAGGTTGACCTCGACGGTCCGGCCGGCCGGGACCGCCGGCACCGCCACTTCCGTCTCGGTGAACCGGAGCACCATCCCGGCCGGGTTCTGGAGCGTGGCCATCAGGGTGCTCGCGCCGGCGTCCAGGCCGCCGGCGTTCTCTATGACCGCCTGGACGACGAGGCTGTCGCCGGTGCGGGGCGGCTGGGCCGGCAGGATTATCTCGCGGACGCGCAGGTCCGCCCGGGGCTCGGGCGCAGTGAGCGCCAATGTTCCCGAAAGCGCGTTGTTGTCGAGCAGGGTTTCGTTGTCGCCGGTGCCGGCGGCCACCGAGACCACGTAGGAATAGTCGCCCGGCGCCAGGCCGGCGGTGGTCCACTTCAGCGTGGCGTTCATCAGGCCGCCGGCGGAAAGCGTCATCAGCTGGAGGCGGTCGGCCTCCGTCCCGCCGACCCGGAGCGTCAGGTTGGAGGAGCCGCAGCGCAGGCTTCCGAGGTTCCGCACCGACACGGCAAACGACACGTTGTCCCCCGGCCGGGCCGGCCGGGGGCTGATGTTCAGGCCCACTAGCGCCAAATCGACCCTGCCCGTCAGGGTCAGGTTCCAGAGCCGGCTGTTGTTGGTGCGGTTGGTGTCGTTGTAGGAATATCCGGCGTCGATGACCGCGCGCATCCGGTTGAACCCCGAGGGCATGCCGGTGGTGTTCCATTCGACAACGACGTCGGCGGAGCCGCCGGCCGGGAGGGCCGGCACGGTGGCGTTCGCCACGGGCTCGAGCTCGTAGCCCGGGAAGAGCTCCAGCAGGCACCCGGGCGAGGAGGCTATCCCGGCGTTCCACACGCCCACGGTCACGGTGACGGTGTCGCCCACCTCCGGCGCCGGCGGCCGGAAGGCCAGGCCGGTTATGGCCAGGTCGGCGGTCTTCCTGCCCAGCTCGACGGGCACTGTGAGATTGTTGTCGGCCGTGTCGAGCTCCGCGTGGAAGTTCTGGGACCAGCGGGGATTGACGTAGATGAGGATATCATACCGGCCGGGAGACAGTGCGCGGGCGTCCCACACGATGGAGGCGTTCTTCGATGCGGAGACGTTAAGGTCCCTGAGGGTGACGAAGCTGCCCAGCGGGGTGCCGGTGTCGTTGAGGTAGAAGAAGACGTCCACGAACCGGGAATCCTCCTCGCCGTGGTTCCGGACCTCGACGGTGACGGTGATGTTGTCGCCCGCCGTGGGGGGCGAGGGGTCGAACCACACCCGGTCGGCGGATGCGGACAGGTCGGGGTACAGGCGGGGCAGGAGGGTGAGGTCCTGCTCGAGCCGGTTGTTCGTCTCGTCGCTCTCGGCCACCCGGCCCTCGACATCCAGGACCGCAATTATCTTGTAGCTCACTCCGGCGGCCTTGTCCAGCGAGGACCAGGTGATGGTGACGTTGAAGCTCTCTCCGGCGCCTATCCCGCCGTAGGTGACGTTGCTCTCGCCCGGCTTGAGGTCCGTGCTTGTGTCGTTGAGGTAGAATGACACCGTGAAGTTCGACGTCACCGGGGCGTCGCCGATGTTCTCCACGGTCACATTGGAGGTTATCTCGTCGCCCACGCGGGGCGCGTCCGGGACCATCGCAAAGCTCCCGGCGCGGAACGCCAGGTCCGGGGCGGCGCGTCCCGCCGCGGCCGGCGGGAGCGCCCCCGCGAGCGGCCCGAGGAGCATTGCGAACACCACCAGCATTGCTGCTACCGGTTTGCCATTCACCATCGACTGTCCTCCTGTTTGGCACGCTGGTCAGACGGCGTGGACCCTCACTGCCTCCGCCGCCTGACCAAGAGCAGAGACGCCGCCGCCAGGGCCACCACGACGAGCAGCGGCTCGAAGCCGGGCAGTATGTCGGAGCTCTTGTAGACCGTCACGGTCTCCTTGACCTGGTTGTTCTTCTCGTCGGTCTCGACGAGGGTGTTGTCCGGGTCCACCTTGAAGGTTATGCCGTGCCGGCCGTCCTGCGGCACCCAGGTGAAGGTCGCGGTCTTGTTCGAGTTCGCCGGCATGCGCACGAGCCGCTCGGTGCCCAGTATGGTCCCGCCCTCGTAGAACCGGATGGTCACGTTCTCGACGTTGACCTCTCCCTGGTTGAAGACGTTGATCTTCACGGTGGCCGCCTTGCCCGCCACGAGCCTCTTGGGCGAGTAGCTGAGCCCCGACAGGTACAGGTCGGGGAGCATCATGTCCACCACGAACTTGATCTGGTCGGTGAGGCCGCTCTCCGACGTGCCGGTGACCAGGACCTCCTGCGAGGAGCTGTTGGAGGACATCGGCATGCCGATTATGAGGTAGGTCTTCCCGACCTCGGTGGCGTTCAGGGTGATGGCATCGACGCTGTCGAGCTCGGTGTCCTTGAAGTCCATGGTCCATCCCGGCGGCAGGCGTGAGGCCGTGAACGCTATCGTGTCGGCTCCGTTGCCGCGGTTTCTGGTCAGGATGGTGAAGAACACCGACTTGCCCGGGGAGCCCTGCTGCTTTGACAAGGTGGTGGTGAGGTCGAGGTCGTAGATGTGCTTGACCGAGGTTATCAGGTTGATGGTCCAGAGCTCCTTGGAGGTGTCCATTATCGCCACCGCGCTCAGGTGGTCGCCGGCGAGCGCCTCCGTCGGCACCGTGATGACCACCTCGAACGAGACGGACTGGGCCGCGTCCAGGTAGAGGTCGGTTATCTCGGCGGTGGCCCGGACGAACCTCATCTTCCAGTTGACGTCCAGCTTGTGCGTGGAGATGGACATCTCCTCGGGGCCGTTGCCGGCGTTCTGGACGGTCATGGCGTAGGTGACAGTGGCGCCGGGGTCCGCCACCTGGCGGTCCGGGTTGACCGCGATGAGGAGCTTGTGCACCTGCTTGACCAGCGTGGTGGTGGTGACGTCGTCGCTCATCGTCCTCTCCTCGTTGAAGCCGACCACGCGGACGACGAGGCGGTCGCCGGCCTTGGCGTCCGCCGGAGCGACCACCGTGAGCTGCACCGCCTTGGTCTCCATGCCGGCGACGCCCACTGCGTTGGCGTCGAGCTCGGCCTGCCAGGCGCCGGTGCCGCTGACTATCTCCAGGATGATTATGACCGTGCCGGCGAGGTTGCCGACGTTGGAGACGAAGACCTGGTACGACGTGGCGTTGCCCGGCTCGACCTCACGCTCGGCATCGGGGCAGGCCAGCTCGATGTAGATGCTGGGGCTGACCACGGTGTGGGTCACTATGGAGTCCTTCACGCCGGGGTTGCGGATGCTCCGGGCCGTGACGGAGGCCACGCCGACCTCGTCGGCCATGGCCGTTACGGGCGGGGTGACCGTCAGGATGATGTCAATGCTCGCCCCCGGCTTCAGGTTGAGGACGTCGCCCCTGGCGAGCGAAACCTCCCACTCGGGCGGGCCGTTGGCGGTGAGGTTGATGTCGAGCTTGATGTCGCCGATGTTCTGCAGGGAGCAGGTGTAGACGGTTGGCACCCCCGCCTGGGTCTGGTGCACCCGGTCGGTGCACTCGAGCTTGAGCCGCTCGTCCACCACGAGGTAGGTGCGGAAGGCCACCGTGCTGTTGCGCCGGGGGTTGCCGTCGGAGACCGCCACCACCTTGGTGTCGATGTAGTCGTTGGCCATCCCCTCGGGCGCGCCCGTCACGGAGACCTTGAGCCTGCGGGCCTCCTGGGGCTTGAGGCCGAAGTCCAGGGCCTCGACCTTGACCTTCCAGCCCTTGTGGCCGTGGAGGTCGACCGTGAGGTTCAGGTGGACGGTGTCGTTGAGTCCGCCGGTGTTGCGGACGGTGATGTTGGCGGTCCGGGTCTCGTTGGGATGGACATACATTACCTTGTACATCTCCTCGGGCGTCATGCCGGTCTCGACGCCGTAGTTGTAGGCGAACTTGTAGAAGATTTCGGGGTTGCCCGTACGAGTGTCCTTCCAGACAACATGCAGGTTGTCGTCGGGGTCGAGGGCCACCTTGGGCTCCACGGCGCTCCCGCTGACGTCCTTGGTAAGGCATATCGCCTTGCTGGGCAGGTCGGTGTCGTTCTCCCGGCCCGGCTCGAGCTTGAGGTACCATATCTGGTTGTTGCCGTTGCGGTTGTCCGCCCAGATGGCGTAGGCGTTGCCGCGGCTGTCGCCGGCGATGTACGGGAAGCGGACGCAGGTGGGGCTGGCGGTGAGCGGGATGCCCATCTCGTCGGGGCCGGAGGCGAGCTTCTTGCCGTTGTTGTCGAGCTTCATGTACTTGACGGTCCCGATGCCCGAGGGCTTGTCGTTCCAGATGATGTGGACGCCGCCGGTGCCGTCGGCGCCGACGTAGGGCGGGCCGTCGGTCCAGAAGGTCCCCGACCTGTAAAGGTAGGTCGGCGGGGCCTGGGGCAGGGGGTTGCCGTAGTTGTCGAGCTTGCCGTGGTAGACGCCCTGGGCCGTGTTGATGAAAGTGGCGTGGATGTTGTTGGCGTAGTCGGTGCACAGGGTCGAGCCCTCGCAGTACCAGCTCGCCTCGCTTATGCGCACGCCGTCCTTGTCGATGGTCCCGTCGCTGAGCAATCGGGCGTAGGTGATGGCCTCGGCGCCGTAGCCGAAGCGGTAGTCCTCGTAGATTACGTGGACGATGTCGTTGCGGCTCACGGCTATGGAGGGGTTGTGGGGGCCGGAGGCGCCGGAGGGCACGGTCTTCTGGGGGACGAGGTTGTTGCCGTTGGCGTCGTACTTGGCGTAGGCGACGCCGTAGCCGCCGGGTTCCATGATGATGTGGAAATTGCTCTTGGAGTCGATGCCTATGGAAGGCGACACGAAACCGCTGTACTGCTCCGGTATGGTTCCGGAGGCTATCTGCTTCTCGGCGATGAGCTCGTTGCCCAGCCGGTCGATCTTCTTGTACATGTACTGGCCGGAGTAGGAGCCGCCCCTGAACCATATGACGTGGGATATCCCCACCGCATCGACCACTATCTGCGGTATCCGGTCCTCTGCCCCGTTGTCCGTTAGCTGGCGGTCGTTGCACCAGTAAAGGCCGTCCGGGGTGGCCTCGTCGCGGGGGAGGGCGGAGCCCTCCGGCGCCTTCGCCTGCGCCAGCACGGGCGCCGTTAGGACGCTAAGTCCGAAAAGCATCACGACAGCTATTGCTACGATTCTCTTCATCCCACTGCCTCCTGGCCTTCCTGCTTATCAGAATGAGGATTAGCACAATACATTATAAAATAATATCGGTCTAGGATTCTAATTGGTTTATAAGCATATGGATGGACAACCCCCAACATATTTAAAAGACCCACCGGATTCCGAGGACTGTCGGGTGCTTGGGATGGTCGGAAGGGCGTTGGTTCTGGGAGGGGGCGCGGCCGGGGTCCAGGCGGCTTGGGGTCTCTCGAACGCCGGCGCCGGGGTCGTCCTGGCCGAGAAGGGGCCGGTGCTGGGCGGGAACCTCTCGCACAACAAGTACCTTTTCCCCCTGCGCGAGGAGGCCTTCAAGGTCCTCCGGGACCGCTTCACGGAGCTCTCGCGGGCCCCCGGTTTCAGCCTGATGCTGGATACGGAGCTCGCCGGCTTCGCCCGGAAGGACGGCCGCTTCGAGGCGGAACTTGTGCGCCATCCGACCTTCATCGATGCTTCCAGGTGCAACCTCTGCGGGGACTGCGTCAAGGCCTGCCCGGTGGAGTACGGGGACCCGGAATCATTGGGGCTTTCGAAGCGCAAGGCGGTCCACCACCACAAGGGCATTCCCGAGAGCTACTCGATAGAAAGGGCGAAATGCCCCCCCGGGTGCTCCGAGTGCGCAAAGGCGTGCAAGGCCGGTGCCGTCCGGCTGGACGAGAAGGCCGCCACAGTCCGCGAGAGCTTCGATTCCGTCATCGTTGCAACGGGCATCGTGCCCTACGACCTCCGGAGGCTCGCCGAGCTGGGCTACGGGCGCAGCCCCAACATCATCACCGGGCTCGAGTTCGAGATACTCTTTCGGCCGGACGGGCCCGCCGGCGGCGACATAGTGCGCCCCTCGGACGGCCGGCGGCCCGGGACGGTGGCCATCCTGACCTGCGTGGGCTCGCGGGACGAGAAGCACCGGCCCTACTGCTGCCAGGTGGGGTGCATGAACGCCCTGAACCAGGCCTTCACGGTCAAGGAGAGGCTCGGCGAGGAGGCGGGCGTCTTCGTCTGCTTCACCGACGTCCGGGCGCACGGCAAGTACTACGAGGAGTTCTACCGCCAGGTCCGCGGGATGCTCGTGAAGTTCATCCGGGGCAAGCCCTCCGAGGTCATGGTGGACCGGGACGGCTCGCTAAGCTTCGACATATTCGACACCTCCACCCACAAGCTCCTGAAGCTTAGGCCGGACATGATAGTGCTCGAACCGGCGCTGGTCAACGCCGCGCCCGAGCTTGCCAAGCTCCTGGGCGTCGAGCTGGACCGCGAGGGCTTCTTCTCCCTGGACAAGGATTATTCGCTGCCGGTCCGGAGCAGCGTTCCGGGGATCTTCCTGGCCGGGACGGCGACCGGGCCCAAGGACGTGGTGTCCACGATGGCCAACGCCTCGGTGGCGGCGATGGCTGCCTTGCAATATATGAGACAAGGGACGTAAGGGACGTTTGCTGTGGTCTGTCCTAAGGGACGCAAGGGACGTAAGGGTCTGTGCTATTGGTGAGACGGACGAACGGCCCTTTCCCGCTGGCCCGTCCTCCTGCAACGATCGCATCGACCCTTATGTCCCTGCATCCATTGCATTGAACGTCCCTTTTCACAAACCGCTCCAAACGTCCCTTACGTCCCTTTAACCAATAGTGAAGCCGTGAAGCGTCATCCGAGCCCCAGGAGCCTCGATATTACGAGCTTTTGTATCTCCGAGGTCCCCTCGCCTATCTCGGCGAGCTTGGCGTCCCTCGTCAGGCGCTCGACCGCGTACCTTTTCGTGAGCCCGGCCGGGCCCATGAGCTGGAGGCAGGCCATCCCGTTGCGCGAGGCCGTCTCCGAGGCGTAGAACTTGGCCATGGCCGATTCGCGGCCGTAGGGCAGCTTCTGGTCCTTCATGTGGGCGCACCGGTAGACCAGGAGGCGTGCCGCCTCCGTCTCCGTCGCAAGGCGCGCCATCTGGAACTGGGCCGCCTGCGAGCGGGCGAGCCTGGCCCCCTCGGGCTCGCGGAGAAAGCGCAGGCACCCGTCGAGGATGCCCTGCGCCATCCCCAGCGAGAAGGCGGCGATGCTTATGCGTCCTCCGTCCAGGTTGGCGAGCGCCTGCTTGAACCCCTCGCCCTCCCTGCCCATGAGGTTCTCCTTCGGCACGGGGGTGTTGTCGAAGAACAGCTCGGCCGTGGAGGAGGCGCGCACCCCGAGCTTGTCCTCGAGCTCCCCGACGCGGAAGCCGGGCGTCTTCCGCTCGACGATGAAGGCGCTGATGCCCCGGGTGCCCTTCGTCTTGTCGGTCGAGGCCATTATGACGAATGTCGAGGCGACGTTGCCGCTCGTGATGAAGAGCTTGCTGCCGTTGAGGATGTATTTGTCGCCCTGCAGGACGGCGGTGGTCGCCGTGCCGCCGGCGTCCGAGCCGGCGCCGGGCTCCGTGAGGCCCCAGGCGCTCATCTCCCGCCCGCTCGCGATGGGCGGGAGGTATTTTTTCTTCTGCTCCTCCGAGCCGAACATGTTGATGTGTGCATTGCCTAGTGAGTTGTGGGCGGCCAGGAGAAGTCCGAACCCGCCGCACACGCGGGAGACCTCCTCCACCGCCAACACGTAGGAGAGCGTGTCCGAAAACGTCCCGCCGTACTCCTTGGGGACGGTGAGGCCCATGAGGCCCAGCTCGGCCATGCCCTTGACGATGTCTTCGGGGAATCCGGCGTGCCCGTCGTATTGCTCGGCCACCGGGGCGATCCTCCGTTCGGCGAAATCCCGGACCTTCCGGCGCATCTCCTCCTGGGCCGGCGTTAGCCTGAAATCCATGCTGTCCCCCGGCTCTGAACGGCGCGCCGGATATCAATGTTTTCCATCCGGGGCCGTGCTACGTCACGTCAATGCCCACAATTTGGAAATACGCAGAGGCCCATTCATGCCGGGGTGTCCGGGTGGGCTACAGGTTCTCCCAGCGTGCGAACAGCGTGGAGGAATCCGGAATCCGCAAGATGCTGGGACTCGCCAAGCCCGGCTCGATCAACCTGAGCATCGGGGAGCCCAACATCGAGCCTCCTGCGAACGTGCGGGCGGCCCTGAAAAAGGCGGTCGACGAGAACCGGAGCACCTACGGGCCCTCGGGCGGGATACCCGAGCTACGGGGGGCCATAGCCGACAAGCTGCGCCCGAGGTGGAAGGAGGTCGGCAGGGAGAACATCACCGTGACCGTCGGGGCCTCGGAAGCCCTGTTTGCCGTGGCGCACATTTTCTACGAGCGGGGCGACGAGGTCTTGGTGCCGGACCCCGGGTTCTTCCTGTACGCGGCGCACGCCCGGATCTGCGGGGCGAAGCCCGTCGAGTACTGCCTCCCCGAGGAGAACGGCCGGCGCCCGACCGAGGAGGACCTCAAGAAGAAGATAGGGCCCAAGACCCGGGCCATCGTCATCAACTCGCCCTCGAACCCGACCGGCATGGCCTTCCGGCGCGAGGACATCAAGATGGTCTGCGACCTTGCGCGGGACCATGACCTGTTGGTGATCAGCGACGAGGTGTACGACGAGCTCGTGTTCGACAGAAAGCACGAGTCGTTCCTGGGCCTGGCGGACAAGCTCATCTACGTCAACTCGTTCTCGAAGACCTTCTCGGCGACGGGCTGGCGCATGGGCTACTCCGCCGCATCGGAGGAGGTGGCCAAGATGCTGTCGAAGACGAGCTACCACATCCTCGCCTGCCCGCCGACGATAACCCAGTACGCGGCGCTCGAGGCCCTCAAGCCGGAGACTGACGCGTTCGTCCGGAAGATGGTCCAGGAGTTCCGCGAGAGGCGCGACATCATGGTCAAGGGGCTCAACGCTGTGGACGGTTTCCGTTGCCCGAACCCGGACGGCACGATATACGTCTTCCCGTCGTACAAGTTCAAGATGTCCTCGGCGGACCTGGCCATGAAGCTCATCGAGTTCGGCGTGGTCACCGTGCCGGGCTTCAACTTCGGCACGCTCGGAGAGGGGCACATCCGCATCTGCCTCGGGGCGCGGAGGGCGGACCTGGAAGAGGCGTTGAAACGCCTAGGAAAAGCTGCCGAAGCTCTCAAGTGAGGGGTCAGGGTTCAGCGTTCAGGGGTCAGGGTTATTGCGAGGGTTCAGGGATCAGGGGCAGGGTATCTCCGATTGTCAGGCCGAACATCGTCTGTTCAGTCTTTAGTGCTTAAGCCTGATTCACCGAGTGTTGGGACAAAGCGGCAGATCCGGATGATTTTATCCGGGCCGCTTGTCGCGAAGGACGTCTATCTGTTCTTCTCCATGAACTCCTGAACCAGCGGCACCAGCTCCGCGCCCTTCTCCTCCTGGGCGAAGTGGCCGACGTTGTCGAACCTGAAGACCGTGTGGTTGGGCAGGAGCGCGGTCCATCTGTTCAGCTCAATTTCCCGGAAGGCGATGTCCTTCATCCCCCAGAGCAACAGGGCCGGCTTGTCCTTTATCGCGGCGCTCTTCTGCCAGAGGCCGTCCAGCCATTCGCTCGACCAGGTTATCTGGCGCGGGAAGACCCACGAGCCCTTCCGGTCCTTCGTCGTCGCCAACGCACGGGTGTACTGGGCGTGGACGGGCTTGAGCTTCGAGTAGTCCGCCGTGGCCATCTTCATTACATTCTTCGCAAAGAAGTTGAAGTAGCGGATAAGGAAGCGCCCGAACGGGCCCCCGGCGAAGTTGGAGAACTTCTCGTAGTGCGGGTCGCCCTTCACGGACCACATCCAGGTGTTCAGTATTACCAGGTTCTTCACGTTCTCCGGGTGGTTCACGGCGTGGGACATTCCGATGGGGCCGCCCCAGTCCTGCACGACCAGCGTGATGTCCCGGAGGCCCAGCGCCGCAATGAAGGCTTCAAGGTTGGCGGCGTGGTCCTTCGGCAGGTAGGACCAGTCGTAAGGTTTGTCCGAAAGGCCGAAGCCGATGAGGTCCGGGGCCACGCACCGGAACTTCGGCGAGAGGCCCTTGATGAGATGGCGGTACACGAACGACCAGGTGGGGTTCCCGTGGACCATCAGGATGACGGGCCCCTGCCCCTCGTCGACGTAATGCATCTTCCCCATCGGCAACTGTAGATAATTCGATTTGAAGGGGTACTCGCTGCGGTCCAGCCATTCTGTCCCGGCCATGGCGTCCATTCCTTCCATTGCATGCGGCGGCGCCCGCCGCAGCGAAACGGGCCAACAACCAACCTGTATTTCAACCTTGACGAAAGTTGCGCCACGATTAGTAAAGTCTATCAATCCCGTGATTGTTACGTTTTCCCGCCCATGCCGCCGATGCCATATGTCAAAAGGCCCATAATCAAGGACGACGCCGTCTTCAACTTCAATTACGTCCCTCCCGAGCTCCCGCACCGCGAAAAGCAGCTCGCCCAGCTTCATTCGCTCTTCGGGCAGGTGGTCCGCTCCGGCATACCGCAAACAGCGTTCATCACCGGCCCCGTCGGCACCGGCAAGACGGCCATCGCAAAGCGTTTCTGCTCGGAAATCGAGGAGCAGGGCCGGCTCTGCAACCGCTCCATCGTGGCCGAGCTCGTGAATTGCCGGAACCGGGACTCGCCGCCGGAGATACTGCACCGGCTCATCACGGCCCGGTTCCAGGAGCACCTCGAGCCGCGCGGCTTCTCCGTCGCCCAGCTCCTCAACATCCTCCGCGGAAAGCTCCTGAAGAGCAAGGTCCACCTCGTCGTCGTGCTCGACGAGGCGAACGCGCTCATCAAGCGCTCCGGGCCCGACCTCGTGTACAACCTCTCGCGGTTCGACGAGGACTCCGGCGGCCCGCAGGGGCTCGTCTCGCTCATCCTGATCTCCCAGCTCAACGTCTGGGAGTTCATGGACCTCGCCACCGCTAGCACGTTCAAGCGCTCGAACACGGTGACGCTCGGCCCGTATGACAAGGACGAGCTCTTCGACATCCTGGCGATGCGGGCCGGGCTCGGGCTCTATCCGGGGACCTGGTCCGAAGAGGTCCTGGAGCTCGCGGCGCAGCTTGCGGCCCAGGAAGGCGGCGACGCCCGGCGGGCCATCGAGACGCTCCACGCCGCCGCGCGCAAGGCGCAGGACGACGGCCTCGAGGCGATGGGTCCCGACCTCATAGAGGGCGCCTCCGCGGCGCAGGAAGGGGGCTTGCCGCTGGAGAGGCTCGACGGCCTGGAGCCGGCGGCCCTCCTGATACTTTTGGCCATCGCCCGCGCCGGCCGGAGGAAGGCGTTCATCACGACGGGCGAGGCGGAGAAGGCCTACCAGGTCGTCTGCGAGGAAAGGGGCCAGAGGCCCGTGGCCCACACCCAGTTTTGGAAGTACATCCAGCTCATCGAGGGCCACGGCATCATAGACAAGGCGGTGGAGAAGGACGGCCGGACGGGGACCACGACGCGCATCTCCCCGCACGACGTCACGGCCGAGGGGCTCGAGAGGATGGCGCTCGCCTTCCTGGAAAGGCCCGCCGCGCGCCGGCGCGGCTGAGCACCCCCGTTGCGCCCTTTCCACCATTGCGGATTTCCGCCCTTCTGTCCGGCCGGCGGATCCGCCGCATTGCCCGTGCTGCCCCTCTTACCGGACGAATCATATAATTATCCATTTGAGCTTCACATTTGTTAACCGACCTGATAATCAACCCGGTCCATTTCCTGTGGAACCTTCCCGGACCTGGTAACAGAAGTGATTCCCAAAATCATTTAACCACGTCCCGGCATACCCCTTCTTACATCAAAAAACAGGTTGATGGGCTGATGGAGATGGGCGGGGCCATCTCCGCCGGAGGCCGTGGAGGGCGTGCCCGTCGACGGTGAAAGGGGGAGAGCTCGATGCAGGACAGGAAGAACGCCGGCGGGGCCGGCCATGAGAAGATGGACATTTCGCCCAACGCGCGGAGCGTGCTCGAGAAGCGCTACCTGCGCAAGGACAACGAGGGCCGCGTCATGGAGACGCCCGAGGAGATGCTCTGGCGCGTGGCCCGGGCCATCGCCTCGGCCGAGAAGAACCACGGCTGGACCGGGGAGCGGATCGACGAACTGGCCTCCGAGTTCTACTCGTTCATGGCGCGCATGGAGTTCGTCCCCAACAGCCCCACGCTGATGAACGCTGGCCGGGAGCTCGGCCAGCTCTCGGCCTGCTTCGTCCTGCCGATAGAGGATTCGATGGAGAGCATATTCGACGGCCTGAAGAACACGGCGCTCATCCACAAGAGCGGCGGCGGGACCGGGTTCTCGTTTTCGCGCCTGAGGCCCGCAAACGACCTCGTGGCCTCGACCAAGGGCGTGTCCTCGGGGCCCATCTCGTTCATGGAGGTCTTCAACTCCGCCACCGAGGCCATCAAGCAGGGCGGGACGCGCCGGGGCGCCAACATGGGCTGCCTGCGCGTCGACCACCCCGACATACTGGAGTTCATCACCTGCAAGCGGGACAGCGGCCGGCTCAACAACTTCAACATCTCGGTGCTCGTCACGGACAAGTTCATGGACGCGCTCGAAAAGGACGAGGAGTACGATCTCTACAACCCGCGCTCCAAGCGCTCGGAGAAGCGCTACTCGGCGCGCAAGGTCTTCGAGCTCATCGTCGACTCGGCCTGGCGCAACGGCGAGCCCGGCGTCATATTCATCGACCGGATGAACGAGAAGAACCCGACGCCGGCGCTGGGGCAGATAGAGAGCACCAACCCGTGCGTCGCCGGCGACACGCTCGTCTACACCGGAGGAGGCCTCGCGCCGGCGGAGACGCTGGCCGCGGAGCCGAGGCCGAATGCCCTGGATGTCACGGTCGACCCGCGCATGAGCCCCGCGCCCGGCCCTCTGCCGGCGAGCAACGTCTTCCGGACCGGCAGGAAGGCCGTCTTCCGCCTGGAGACGGCCGAGGGCTACTCGATAAGGCTCACGGGCGACCACCGCGTGATGACGGACCGCGGCTGGGTCGAGGCGCGAGACCT